>ERZ791883.173-NODE-173-length-87628-cov-8.094070_pt1 | contig 87628 bp, 82 predicted proteins | sample MGYA00510160_ERZ791883 | MGnify/ENA primary metagenome ERZ791883 (study PRJEB30046, sample SAMN00792072) | human gut metagenome | study: EMG produced TPA metagenomics assembly of the A metagenome-wide association study of gut microbiota in type 2... | reverse complement strand
AGATGGTCAACGACGTCAAGCCCGGCGGCGTGTTCATGATCAACTGCCAGTGGGACTTCGATGAGCTGAACCACCACCTCAAGGCGGATGCCAAGCGCTACATTGCCAAGAACAACATCCAGCTCTACACCATCAACGCCATCGACCTTGCCATCAAGATCGGCATGGGCAAGCGCAACAACACCATCCTCCAGTCCGCGTTCTTCTCCCTGGCGAAGGTCATGCCCGAGGAGCAGGCCATCCAGTACATGAAGGACGCCGCGACGCACTCCTACCTGAAGAAGGGCCAGGACGTCGTCGATATGAACCACAAGGCCATCGACCTCGGTGCTACCGCCTACACCAAGATCGACGTTCCCGCCGATTGGGCGAACGCTGTCGACGCTGACGAGGCCGTCTCCTACGAGGGCAAGGCCGAGCTCGTCGAGCAGGTCAAGAACATCCTCGATCCCGTGGACAAGATGGACGGCGACAGCCTGCCCGTTTCCGCCTTCATGCCTCATGTGGACGGCCAGTGGGAGCTCGGCGCTGCCGCTTATGAAAAGCGCGGCGTTGCCGTTTCCGTTCCCACGTGGGACGAGACGAAGTGCATTCAGTGCAACAACTGCGCTTATGTCTGCCCGCACGCCACCATCCGTCCCTTCGCTCTCACCGAGGAAGAGGCCAAGAATGCTCCCGCCAATGCCAAGATCGTCGACATCAAGGCCGGCAAGGGCAAGGGCGTTTACAAGTACACGATGGCCATCTCCCCGCTCGACTGTATGGGCTGCGGCGTTTGCGTCGGCCAGTGCCCGGTCGGTGCTCTGACCATGGTCGGTCAGGAGAGCGAGCTTCCCGAGCAGGATGTGTTCAACTACTGCGTCTCCAAGGTCTCCGACAAGAAGGATATGCAGGATCTCACCGTCAAGGGCAGCCAGTTCAAGCAGCCCATGCTCGAGTTCTCCGGCTCCTGCGCAGGCTGCGCCGAGACCAGCTATGCCCGTCTCGTCACCCAGCTCTTCGGCGACCGCATGTACATCTCCAACGCCACCGGCTGCTCGTCCATCTGGGGCGGCCCCGGCGCTACCTCTCCGTACTGCACGGATAAGAACGGCCACGGCCCGGCATGGTGCAACTCCCTGTTCGAGGACAACGCCGAGCACGGCTTCGGTATGTATGTCGGCCAGGAGAAGATCCGCGAGGATCTGATGGCCAAGACCGAGCAGCTCATCGCCATCGAGTGGACCCAGCCCGCGCTGAAGGAAGCCGCTCAGAAGTGGCTCGACACCAAGGACGACGGCAACGCCAACGCCGAGGCCACGAAGGAATACGTCGCGGCTCTGCAGGCGAACATCGCCACCGTCGACGAGCTGGCCGCTGTTCCTCAGTTCGCTGAGCACGCCGCCGAGCTCAAGGCCAAGGGCGAGAAGTTCTGCGACTGCGATGCCTGCAAGCTCGTTGCTGAGATCCTCGACAAGAAGGATTACCTCTCCAAGAAGTCTGTGTGGATCTTCGGCGGCGACGGTTGGGCTTACGATATCGGCTTCGGCGGCGTCGACCACGTCCTTGCTCAGAACAAGAACGTCAACGTCTTCGTCTTCGATACCGAGGTCTACTCCAACACCGGCGGTCAGGCCTCCAAGGCTTCCAACATCGGTCAGGTCGCTCAGTTCGCGGCTGCCGGTAAGGAGACCAAGAAGAAGAGCCTTGCTGAGATCGCGATGAGCTACGGCTACATCTACGTCGCGCAGATCGCCATGGGCGCCAACCCGGCCCAGACCATCAAGGCCATCACCGAGGCTGAGGCTTACAACGGCCCGTCCCTGATCATCGGCTATAGCCCCTGCGAGATGCACTCCATCAAGGGCGGCATGATCAACTGCCAGAAGGAAATGAAGAAGGCCGTCGAGTGCGGCTACTGGAACCTGTTCCGCTTCAATCCCGCGGCTGACAAGAAGTTCACGCTCGACTCCAAGGCTCCTGCCGGCGGTTACCGTGAATTCCTGATGAACGAGGCGCGCTACAGCCGCCTGACCCGCGAGTTCCCCGAGCGTGCGGAGGGTCTCTTCACCCGCAACGAGGACGCGGCCAAGGAGCGTTACGAGCACCTCACCAAGCTCATCGACCTGTACGACAAGCAGTAATTGCTGCTTCTACCGTATTGAAAAAGGAGCATCCGAAAGGATGCTCCTTTTTTGCGTTATTTTATGTTATTTTATGTCTGCATTCAGCAGCTTTTCGCCCACGATGGCCATGCGCGCATCGGTCATTTCCAGATCATTTGAGACAAACTCCACTACGCGCGTCCCGCGCGTAATGAGCCAGTAGTCCCAGTACTGTCCGTCTTTTTCATCGCAGAGCCGCCATGCTCGTTCCGCGCCCCACGGCTTAGCGTCGACCTCGCGATAGACAGCGTCCGACCATGAGTATCTTTTCTGATAGTCAAACTGCGCGGCAAGACAGGGGGCAAACAGCGATTCGGCATACACATCACTGACCACATAGCACATGTTCGTTGTGACCCCGTGGTACTGTCTCGGTTCATTCGGGTCTGGATAGCAAAGGGCGTCCTCCTGCCTGCCGCTGCGCTGCGCGCCAAGGGGTGAGGAGACCTCCCAGCTCCGGCAAGACCAGCGCGCTCCCCCGTCCTCCACGCCAAGATCAGAGAGATAAAGCAGCAGCGGATCGTGATAGATCGTAAAATGAGCGCCGTTTTCGCTGTACCACTCCGCGTTGGCGTTTCCGTCTTCAAATAGGCCGTTCTGCTTCATCGTGTAGCTCAATCCTGCCACAGCCGCCACAGTCAGCACCATCACGAGGGCCGTGATCACGCAGCGTTCGCCGCGTTTTGCACCCGCGCGCTCCATGGAGGAATACGCAAAAAACGCCGCGGCGATCGGGCCGCAAACGATCAGCAGCGTGACATAGTAGAGCCTCGCCTGTCCGCTGGTGTCATTCCCCATCAAGATGACAACAACCGCACTGAAAATCGTCAGAAGCAGGATCAATCTCCATAGTGTCTGAAGCCAGGGACGCGACTTCGGCCTGAGGAATCGCCCCTCTTTCGCCGCAATCTGCTTTGCCTTGCCATACCAGCGGTAGTAGCCGATGCACTGCGACAGGCAGATCACAATGAGGATCATCCAAAGCCCGAGCATTACGAGACTCGCGCCGGAAGCAATTCCCGAGAGCGGATCCCGCCGCAGTCCATCGGCAATGGTATCCAGCTGCGTGATCAGCAGAATCGAAAATGCCACCAGCCAGTGGCAGTAGGGCTTGAGCCCGCGGTGCGTTGCATCCACCTGTAAAACAGGGTCCGTGTCGATCTCGACGGCGTTTTCATCCGCCGTGCAAAATACGTGACGCGAGCGTCCGGAGTGGCTTCCGCCCTCGCCATCCACATTGCCCCCCCAGAATGTCAGCGCTCCCGCGCCCACAGCGTGCTGCCAGCCCGCTTGTTCACAGTAGTCGATGAACACATCCTCCCCCTCGGGCGTGTCATCGCTGTCGGGGTAGAACGCCACGGCGAAGCGCAGCTTCTGCGGCTTAATGCGGCGGTAGCGGATGAACAGGCCCACGCGGTCGGGCGCCCAGCCCTCCGCCGCCATGCGCTCAAAGTGGCGCGCAAGGCCCTCGGTGTCGTAAAAAGAATAGGGATTCAGCTCCCGTTTGGTGTTGCGCATCAGAAAAACCTCGCTTTCTCTCATTTCTCGCCGCCCGCAAGGGGCGTTATCTCTCAAATAGCTTCTCGTAGTCCCGCACCTGCGCCTGCAGGCGCTCCACCTCGTTTTGCAGCAGCGTTTTTCCCTCCGCTGTGAGCTGATAGCTGCGCCGCCGCCCCTCCGCGCGCGTCTCGACGATGTACCCCGCCGCCAGAAACTGCTCGAGCAGGTTGTAGAGCGTCCCCGGGCCGACAGCCACGCGCCCGCCCGTCAAGTCGTTCACGCGCGCCATCACGTCCATGCCGCAGCACTCCTCGCGCAGACACAGCAGGATGTAAAACATCTGCTCGGTCAGCGTGCTGAATTTCTCCCGCGCCATTGTCGGCCTCCTTTTATCGATATTCGATATTCTTGAGGAGAGTATATTATCGAATATCGATATTGTCAAGAGGGAGATTTTCTTTTTCTGAACATCTCCCCCTTGTTCGCACGGGTGCGAGGGATTTGCGGCACTGGTGCCGCGGGGAAGGCAGCGCCGTAGGCGCTGCACGGGATAAGGGGGATATTCTCTCACGTGAGAGAATATCCCCCTTAAACCCCCAAGAGAACGCAAGGGGCCTTGCCCCTTGACCCCGCACATTGGCAGTTTGCAGCTTGAAGGACTGCACGCGCTGCGCAGTGCGGGTGCGGTGTACATGGCTTCGCCATGAATCCCTGCGAATCGTTACAACTATCAACCGCGCCTTACTATCGTGAGGCGTGAGTGACGGTAGCATGGCGGCAGACTGCTTGCGAAATAGCGGCATTGCTGCGCTCGCCGCATTGTGGAGACTGGCGGTAAACGGAAATTAGGCTGCACTCCTACAAGATGGGCAGAGCGGCACCCGCAAGGGGTGTGCCGCATCCGTAAGGCAGCAGAGCCGCCAACGGCTGCGCAACAGCGGATGATAGGAGCAGAGGTAAATCGTCTTGCAGAACCATTGGCGGCGAGCGAAGCAATACCGCCACGCAGGCACTTCCACTCCGGAGGCACAAAAGTCATTCGAGCTCGAAACTGCCAATCTAAGCCTTTCTCTTGGGGTTCCAAAGGGGCCATTCTCTTTTGCGAAAGAGAATGGCCCCTTTGACTCGCCCCCTGCACGGTGCAGGGACAGAAGCAGCCCTTTCGGGCTGCAAAATCCCCGCGCCCTGTGGGCGCGCAACCCCAGCAGCGCTGCCGCGCTGGAGAGCACGCAAAAAAAGGAGCACCCCTGCGGGTGCTCCCTTTCTTCACTCTCCCAAGAGTCGGACAACGCTTTCCCAGCGAATCTGGTCCGTGTCGTAGCCATACGGCTTCCCCTTCGCGTCCGTGTAGCGGAAAAACGGCCCCTCCGTCCAGTCGTTGGACGGATTCACGAGCTCGACCTCCCAGATCTCAAGCGTCGAGCCGTCGCCGTAGTCGATCACGGCGTAGGGCATCTCCTCCGGCGCAGCGGCGGTGCGGCCCGCGCCGGCCTTGTCGATAAGGTATAAAAGGTCACTGAGATCGTCGATCGATACGTCCGTTTCGCTTTCGTTCACTGTGACGCGAAACGTCTCTGTGCTTCGCGCATCGCGCGTGCTGTCCGTTAAGTCGGAAATAAACGCGTGGAAGCGGAACTGGTAGTGACAGGCCCAGTATGTCAGACCGCCAAAGAGCAGAAACAGCGCGCAGCAGAGCGCGATGGGGCCGGTCAAACGCTTGGGCTTCGGCTTGCCGCGGTCAACGGAATCGTAAAGTCCCATAAGTTTCCTCCTGTTCTCTTGTCCGCTGGTTTCCTTTCTCTTCTATTTGGGTTGAATTGCGAAAATTACTGGTTCGCCGCGCGCTCCGCCGCCTCGACGACATGGCTTGCGAGGATTGTGCTCGTCACGGTGCCGACGCCGCCGGGGACCGGGGTGATGGCCTCGACGACCGGCTCAACTTCGGCAAAGCGTGTGTCGCCGCAGAGGTTGCCGTCCGCGCCGACGTGGATGCCGACATCCAGCACGACCTGACCGACGCGCACGCTCTCCGCGCCGACCATACCGGCCTTACCGGCGGCGACGACGAGGATGTCGGCCTCGCGGCAGATGTCGGGCAGGTTCTCGCTGCGGCTGTGGCAGATGGTCACGGTCGCATGCTCGGCGAGCAGCAGCAGAGAGACCGGCTTGCCGATGACAAGGCTGCGGCCGATAACGACGACACGCTTGCCTTTGATGGGAATGTTGTAGTGCTTGAGCAGTGCCACGCAGGCCGCAGCAGTGCAGGGGGGATAACCGCCCTTGGTGCCGGCGTAAACAGCGGTCATGGAACCGTCGGTGATGCCGTCCATGTCCTTTTTCGGGTCGAGCGCCGCGCGGGCCGCCTCGTCATCAAGGTGCCCCGGCAGCGGGCGGAACATCAGCACGCCGTGGACCTTCTCGTCCGCGCCCAGCGCGTGAATGTTCTCCATCAGCACCTCCTGCGTCACATCCTCAGGCAGGACGACCTGACGGACGGCGACGCCGACCTTTTCGCAGCGCTTGAGCGCGCCGCGCTCGTAGGCCAGGTCATCCTCACGCGCGCCGACGCGCAGGATGGCGAGGCAGGGCTCTACGCCGTTTTTCTTCAGTTCTTCCGTCTTTGCATGGAGCTCCTCGGTCAGCGCCTTGGCGACCTCGGCTCCCTTGAGCAGCATAGCCATGGTAAAAATTCCTCCTCTGATCGACGCGGTCATCCGCGTTCCTATCCATGATTAGGATAACAAAATTAAAAATTGCTGTCAATTTCTTTTGACAAGCGCGGCGGGATATTATTTTACTTTCTTCGGCAGCTTGCCTTTTGCCGCGCTTTTTGCTACGATATTGCTGTCAAATTTTGAAAGCATCAGGAGGGTCCTTCCCATGTCTGTGATCGAAGAGAAAAAAGCACTGAGAACCTTTATCCGCAAGAAAGAGCGTACGCTCGATCCCACCTACAAGGCTGAGAGCTCTGAGGCCATCTGCCGCCACCTGCTCGCACTCGACGAGTACAAGAGCGCAAAAATCGTCTTCGCCTTTGCCGGCACCGAAAAGGAGATCGACACCTCGCTCTTTATGAACGAGACCATCGCCGCGGGCAAGGCGCTGATTCTGCCCCGCTGCGCCGCCGAGCACGCCATCGACCTGTGTGTCGTGCGCTCGATGGACGACCTGGAGGCGGGCGCCTACGGCATTTTAGAGCCGAAAAAGAGCTGCGCACTCGTCACCGCGGCGGACATCGACTTCGCCGTCGTGCCCTGCCTGTCGTTCGACCGCAAGGGTCGTCGTCTCGGCCAGGGCGGCGGTTACTATGACCGCCTGCTGCCGCAGCTCCACTGCCCGACGGTGCTCATCTGCCGCGAGCAGCTGATGTCGCCCGAGGTGCCGGTCGAGGAGCATGATATGCGCTGCACGATGCTGGTTACAGAGAAGGGCGTTCTTACGCCGGAGGCGTAAAAATATTTCCCTGCATCGGTGCAGGAGGACGATTCCCGCACCGTGCGGGAGTGCGTAAAAGGGGGATACTCTCTTTCTCGAAAGAGAGTATCCCCCTTTACAACCCCCGAGAGAAAGGACGAGGGGCCTTCCCCCTCGACCCCGCACATTGGCAGTCTGAGGCTTGAATGACTGCGCAGCCTGCGGAGTGTAGGTGCGGTGTACATGGCTTCGCCATGAGTCTCTGCGAGCCGTTACCGGTTGCAACCGCGCCTTACTATCGTGAGGCGCGTGTGACGGCAGCACGGCGGCAGACTGCCTGCGGGCGCGGCATTGCTGCGCTCGCCGCATACAAAGAAATGACCGCATCAGCGGTCGTTTTCTTGTTCTTTTAAGTCGTCAAGCGCAGCTCGAACAGCTGCGACAACGAATGCCGAGAATGTGCAGTCCTTGCCGCGGATCGCGTTCTCGATCTCTTCGAGCATATCATTTGGAAAACGCACCGATTTGTTGGTCGTCGGCGGTACGCTTGGAATTTTAAAAGCCATAGTCTCACCTGCAATACATTTCATATGGCAAGTGTATTGCATTTTCGTCCAAATATGTGTAATATAAAAGTATTACATTTGTATTGCGATAGGAGGACTATACTATGAACTACGAAAAGATGTACCATCTGCTGTTCAACGCCATCACCGACGCACTGGAACAAATGGAAAAGCAAAACCTTGGCAGCGCAAAAGACCTGCTCACCACCGCTCAGCAGAAAACTGAAGAAATCTACATGGAATCCGCCAACTAACCCGCGGCGAGCGCAGCAATGCTGCCTCGGCAGGCAAAAGCAGGTTTGCACAAATCTGAAGTAGCCGGAAATTGCGTTAGACCGCCGAATCGCAGGCAGAGCGGCAGCGGGTAATAGGAGCAACCCAAATCGTTTAGCAGCACCACTTGGCAGGCACCCGATTCGGCAAGCACCTCAGCTCTTCAAGCCCCAAGCTCGCAATGGCGGGGTCAAGGGGCAGAGCCCCTTGCGTTCTCTTGGGGGTCAAAGGGGGCCATTCTCTCACGTGAGAGAATGGCCCCCTTTATCCGTGCAGTGCCATCGGCACTGCTATTCCCCATCCACGCGCAGCGTGAAAAGCCTCCTCTTATCTGCAAAGATAAGAAAACCACCCCTCGCTGCTGCGAGTTTCTTCGATCTGCCATCCGGCAGCGATAAGCTGCTCCTTTACCTCGTCGGCGCGGTCGTCGATGATGCCCGAGCAGAGGAAAATGCCGCCCTTTTTGAGGAGCTTCCCCACCTGCGGGGCGAGCGCGATGATGACGTCCGCGACGATGTTCGCAACGATGACGTCATAGTCGCCGCCGAACTCCTTCTGGAGCCTTTTGTCGCTGAGCACATCGCCCGCGCGGACGGTATAGTGCTCCTTGCCGACGCCGTTGAGTGCGGCGTTTTCATACGCGACGCCGACGCACTTGTCGTCGATATCGCAGGCAAAGGCGTCCTTCGCGCCGAGCAGCAGCGCGGCGATGGACAGAATGCCGCTGCCGCAGCCGAGGTCTAAAACCTTTTCCCCGCCGTGGATATGCTGCTCAAGCGCCTGTAAGCACAGCCGCGTCGTGGCGTGGCTGCCGGTGCCGAACGTCAATCCGGGATTTAAGACGAGCTTGACGCGCCCGTCCTCCTGCGCCTGCTCCCATTCCGGCACGACGAGCAGCCGCTCGCCGATCTCCATGGGCTTGTAGAACTGCTTCCAGTTGTTCTCCCAGTCCGCGTCTTCGACATTTTCCATGCTGAGGATCAGCGGCGCGTACTCGGGATACTGCTTTTTGAAGGCCGACAGACCGATACGGAACTGCGCGAGGGTGTTGTAGCCCTCGGCGCTGTCCTCCAAGTAGAACGTGATGCGGCTCTTGCCGTGCATCTGCTCCATCAGCTCGTCGTCGACATAGTCCCAGTACTGGTGGTTATTTTCGAGGAAGTCCTTGAAGTCGCCCTCCTCGTCGATCATCAGGCTGTCGATGCCGTACTCGCTCAAAAGCTCCGTCGCGGGTTCGATGCCCGCGGGCTGCGTGTCAAGGTGTAATTCCAGCCACTTCATCGCTCAGTCCCCACAAAGAACAGGCCCAGCGTGCCGCAGCCGGTGTGCGCGCCAATGACGGGGCCGATGAACTCATCGCGCACGTCCGTCACGCCGAAGCGCTCCTTGAGTAGCCCCTTGACGTATTCGACGGACTCGGGGCAGTTGGCGTGGCAGATGAGCATGGGCTGGTTTTTCTCTGGCTCGACGCCGATCTCGCCAACCTTGTCGACAAGCGCGCGCAGCGCCGCCTTCGTGCCGCGGGCCTTGCTCACGGGGGTCAAGCGGCCCTCGCTGTCCGTGTGCATGACGGGCTTGATGCCGAGCATCGTGCCGACCAGCGCCGCCGTGGAGCTCACGCGGCCACCGCGCTTTAAGTGGTTCAGATCGTCGACGATGAACCAGTGGCACTGGCTCTGGATGATGGAGCGGACGTAGGCATCCAGCTCGTCGATGGTCAAATTCTTCTCGCGGCGCTCGCGCACGGCGCGATAGAGCAGCATGCCCTGCCCGCGCGAGGCGGACAGCGAGTCGATGACTAAGATCTTCGCCTCGGGGTACTTTTCGCGCAGGTCTTCCGCCGCGATGCAGGCGGACTGATACGTTGTGGACAGCGCGCTCGAAAAGCAGACGCAGAGGATGTCCTTGCCCTCCTGCAAGGCCTTTTCCATCGCGTCGGTGAACTGGCCGACGTTGACCGCGGCGGTCGTGCAGTCCGCGCCCGCGGCGATCTTGGCGAAAAATTCCTCGGGCGACATGTCCGCGTGGTCAGGGGTATTCAAAAGCGTCTTGCCCTCGATGGTAAATGAGAGGGGCAGAACGGTCAGGTCGAGCTCTTCGACCTCCTGCTGGCTCAGATCGCAGCAGCTATCGGTCATAATGATATAATCACGCATTACAGCACTTCTCCTTTCAGGGAAGAAAATCACGTTTTTGTCTTTTGTATCCTGCCGGATGCCATATTATACCAAATTCCCCCACAGCCTGTAAATATGCCGTGAAATTTATTTTCCCTTCCGCTTCGGCATAGCCGCATGGAATTTGCAAAGGGGCGCGGCCATGCCGCGCCCCTTACCGTGCTTTTATTTTGTATCCGAGCGCTGCTCCATCTGTATCCCCGCAAGCTTCAGAAATTTTTTGTCCGTCTGAATACTCTGGGTCAGGAATTTACCGTCCTTGAACAGCGCGTAGGTCGTCACCGGAGCGGGCACGCTCTGCGCCTGCTCCCTGTCAGTAATATGAATGACCTTCAATGGCACGCGGTACGCTCTCGCAGCCTCTTCCACGCGCGGCACCCAGTAGTAAGTAAACGGGCACTGGTCGGTATAATAGAGGACAAAGCCTCTCTCTTCCACCGCAGGGTGCTTGGCACAGGCCTTGAACCTCGGCGGCTCTGCATCCTGTGCAAGCGGCAGGTACATCAAGTTGATCCCGCATTCCGACGTGTCGGCAACGGCAAATCTCTTATATGCCAGATACTTCGGGTCGGAGAGAAACTCCCGCTTCCGCCCCTCGGATGAGAGAATGCACAGCCCCTTTCTCCCCCGCTCCTTTGCGTCCCGGATGCACTCTTCCAGCAGATCGTTGGAATATCCGTGCCCTTTCAGCGAGCCGGAGACCCACAGACAGTCAATATAAAAATACCCGTCCGCCTGAATAGGCACCCACGCGTTTTCCGCCGGAATATACTCAATGAAGCACTTGCCGCGCTCCGTGCTCCGGCAGAAGACCAGCCCCTCTTTAAAGCGCTGCTTGAGCCACTCCTTTTTGATGACGCCCTGCTTGCCGGACATCGCACAGCAGATGTGCTCTTTCTCAATATTATCATCGGTGATTCGGATATAGTCCATCGAAAGAACCTCCCGGATATTTCATAAATTCTCCGCACCCTAAAACTTCGCATTCAGCATACCATGCCGCCCGCTGCCCCGCAAGCACAAAAAAAGCAGCGTTTTATCGCCGTCGGCCACTCTTACAGATACGCCGCAAACTGATAGGTGACCGAGTTCTGCCATGGCTCCTCGTTTGCCAAGTCCGTCCTGATCACCTCGCCGCCCATCTTCTCATAGAATGCCCGGGCATTCAGGTTTTCCGGAACACAGTGGCAGGTAAAAGACTTCGCACCGTGTTCCCTGCAATATGCCCTGATAAAATCAAATGCCGCCCGACCGATCCCCTGCCGCTGATGCTCAGAGAGAATATACAGGGATTGCAAGATGACTCCATCTGTTCTGCTCATCGTCAGATAACCGATATTTTGATCGTCTTTTTGGAGCAGATACACAGAATACACCGGATCGTTGATCCGCAGCAGCTCTTTCTCCCGATGCCACGCCCAATCAAAGTTATCGATCATATCATCGGGGTAGATCCCTCTGTAAGTAGTGCCCCAAATTTGATGCCGCAGGGCAATGATCTCCGGCACATTCTCTTTGGCCGCCTCGACAAACATACTATCGCTTCTCATAGGGCAAGTTTCCTCCCCGTAACGCTTTCAACTTTTCCACATCCAGCATACCATGCCGCCGATTTCGCCGCAAGCGCGAAAAAAGCAGCGTCTTACGACGCTGCTTTTTGATTCTTTTGGGAATTTGAATTACTGCTGCTCGGCGGCCTTTGCGGCGGCCTGCTGGGCTTCAATCTCGATGAGGGCGTCCTTGCGGGAGAGGTTCCAGCGGCCCTTCTCGTCGATCTCCATGAACTTGACCCAGATCATATCGCCGACGGTAACGACATCCTCGACCTTCTCGACGCGCTTGCGGTCGAGCTTGGAGATGTGGACGAGGCCGTCCTTGCCCGGGGCGATCTCGACGAACGCGCCGAACTGCATCAGGCGCACGACGCGGCCATAGTAGAGCTTACCGACCTCGGGCACGAAGACGATATCGTCGATGCACTTCTTCGCAGCGTCGCACGCGGCGGCGTTGGCGGAGGCAATGTGGATGGTGCCGTCGTCGTCGATGTCGACCTTGGCGCCGGTATCGGCAACAATCTTCTGGATGACGCTGCCGCCCTTACCGATGACCTCGCGGATGCGCTCGGGGTCGATGTGCATGGTGATCATCTTGGGCGCATACTGGCTGACCTCGGCGCGCGGCTCGGAGATGCAGGGCAGCATGATCTGGTCGAGGATCTGCACGCGCGCGTCATAGGTGATCTCAAGGGCGTTCTTGATGATGGCCATCGTCAGGCCGTCGTTCTTGAGGTCCATCTGGATGGCGGTGATGCCCTTCTTGGTACCGGCGACCTTGAAGTCCATTTCGCCGTGGAAGTCCTCAACGCCCTGAATGTCGATGAACGTGGTGAAGTCGTCGCCGTCCTGAATGAGGCCGCAGGAGATACCGGCGACGGGTGCCTTGATGGGAACGCCTGCGTCCATCAGCGCGAGCGTGGAGCCGCAGATGGAGCCCTGAGAGGTCGAGCCGTTGGAGGAGACGACCTCGCTCACGACGCGGATGGCATACGGGAACTCGTCGACGGACGGGATGACCGGCAGCAGCGCGCGCTCAGCGAGAGCGCCGTGGCCGATCTCGCGGCGGCCGGGGCTGCGGGAGGGCTTGGCCTCGCCGACGGAGTAGCCGGGGAAGTTATAGTGGTGCATATAGCGCTTTTCGGTCTCTTCCCAGATGGTGTCGAGCTTCTGGGCGGCGGAAAGCGTGTCGAGCGTGGCGACGGAGAGCACCTGCGTCTGGCCGCGGGTGAACAGGCCCGAACCGTGGACGCGGGGCAGGACGCCGACTTCGGCAGCGAGAGGACGGATCTCGTTCTTCGCTCGGCCGTCGACACGGTGGCCTTCGAGCAGCCATGCCTTGACGATCTTCTTCTGGAACTTATAGGTGATCTCGTCGAGGAACTGATCCATATCGGGATACTCCTCGAGGAACTTCTCGTGCCAGTGCTCGATCATCTCGTTCCAGCGGGCCTCGCGGACGTTCTTGTCGTCGGTGTCCATCGCGGCCTTGGCCTCGTCCATGAAGTTTTCGACGATCTTGTCGAACAACTCCTGGTTGAAGCTCGCGTGCGGGTAGTCAAACTTGGGCTTGCCGATCTCGGCGACCATGCGGTTGATGAGCTCGACCTGCTTCTGGTTCTCGTTGTGGGCAAGCTCGATGGCCTTGTACATGGTGTCGTTGTCGACCTCGTTCGCGCCGGCCTCGATCATGACGACCTTCTTGCCGGTCGAGACGACCGTGACGTCGAGATCGCTGACCTTGCGCTGCTCGGAGTTGGGGTTGAGCACGAGTTCGCCGTTCACAAGGCCGACCTTGAGCGCGCCGACAGGGCCGTTCCAGGGGATATCGGAGATGGCGAGCGCGGCGGAGGTGCCGATCAGAGCCGCGATCTCGGGAGAGCAGTCGTGGTCGACGCTCATGACCGTCGCCATAATGGAGACGTCGTTGCGGAAGTCGGAGGGGAAGAGCGGGCGGATGGGGCGGTCGATGACGCGGCTGGTCAGGATGCCCTTTTCGCCGGGACGGCCCTCGCGGCGGTTGAAAGAACCGGGGATGCGGCCGACGGAGTAGAGCTTCTCCTCAAAGTCAACGGAGAGGGGAAAGAAGTCGATGCCGTCGCGCGGGCGGGCGGAAGCCGTGGCGCAGACAAGCACGCGGGTGTCGCCGTAGCCGACCATGACGGCGGCGTTGGCGAGTTCAGCGAGCTTGCCGACCTCAAGCGTGAGGGGACGGCCAGCGAGCTCCATCTCGTACTTGTGGTAGTTGGGGAACTGTCTGTGGGTGATGATGGTAGACATTTGTCGATCTCCTTTTTTGTAAAATTCCGTATGGGAGCCGACCGTTTAGCACTTGAAAAAACGTCGGTCACGCCGCCGCTTTTTCAACTGCTAAAGCATAGCAGGCTCTCATACGCGCGGGGAAAGTGCCAAGGGTGAAAGTGTGAAAGAAGGGTGGTGCGCATGCACACCACCCTGTTTTCAAACTTACTTACGGATACCCAGCTTGGCGATCAGGGTACGATAGCGCTCGATGTCCTTCTTCATGAGGTAGTCGAGCAGGCTGCGGCGCTTACCGATCATCTTGTACAGGCCGCGGCGGGAGTGGTTGTCCTGCGGGTGCTGCTTGAGGTGCTCGGTGAGCTGAGCGATGCGCTCGGTGAGGATAGCGACCTGAACCTCCGGAGAACCGGTGTCGCCTTCGTGGGTGCGGTTGGCTTCGATGATAGCCGTCTTCTGGTCTTTGAGCATCATAGTGTGATATCCACCTTTCATAAATTCTCCCAACACTGAGCGGCGGGTCGGTGAATCCTCCACGTCCTAAGTGCGGGAATGTGCACGATACGCGTGCTGAATTATGATAGCACAGCTTTTCCCTATTGTAAAGCAAAACCTGTGAAATGATACCGCTTTTTTGCTTTTTCCCGTCCCTCGCGGCAAAACAGAAGAAAAAAGAGACGGCCAAGGCCGTCTCTTTTTCAGCGTCGCAGACTTTGCCGCCGCGCACGGCGGCAAATAAATTTGAATCGTTTTTTCTGACGACAAGCGCGTCAGAAAAAATACCTCTCAGGCCGCAAATGTGCGCGCCTATGGCGCGTGCGCTGCCGCGGACTGCAATCCCCTCTCAAAAAGCGGCATGCCGTTTTTTGATTATTTTCTCAGTCCTGCAAAGTGCTCCCGCGTCAGTTTAATCACCACGGGGCTCAGCAGCAGCAGCGCGATGAGGTTCGGGATGGACATGAGGCCGTTGAGCGTATCGGAGATCGTCCATACAAGCGAGAGATCCGCGACCGCGCCAGCCACAACGACGAGGCAGAAGATGATCTGATAGGGGCGGATGATCTTGCTGCCAAAGAGGAACTCCGCGCAGCGCGTGCCGTAGAGCGCCCAGCCGAGGATGGTGGACGTGGCAAACAGCAGCAGGCCGACCGCCAGAATGACCGAGCCCGCCTTCGCGCCGAAGACGCCCGAGAAGCCCGCGACCGTGGTCGAAACGCCCGCAGCCGCGTTGTTGCCGTAGTTGCCGTCCGCCGCGCCGGAGCAGAGGACGACGAGAGCCGTCAGCGTGCAGATGACGATGGTATCCATAAAGACCTCAAAGATGCCGTAAAGGCCCTGCTTGACGGGGTTTCTTTCCGACGTGGCGGCGTGCGCGATCGGCGCGGAGCCGAGGCCCGCCTCGTTGGAGAAGACGCCGCGTCCGACGCCCTTGGTCATCGCGAGCTTGATGGACATGCCCGCCGCGCCGCCGGTGACGGCGGCGGGGTTAAAGGCTCCCTTGAAGATGGAAGCGAACACGCCGGGAACGGCGCTGATATTCGCAAACACGACAACGAGCGCGCAGACGATGTAAATGACGGCCATGCCGGGCACGAGCTTTTCCGTGACCTGACCGATGCGCTTGACGCCGCCGAGCAGCACCAGCGCCACGAAGATGGCGACACAGATGCCGGTGATCAGGCAGATGAGCATCTCCTTATTCGCTGCGTCCTCGTTGAACGCGATGGCGACGGACTTGACGGAGTCCGCGATGGAGTTGACCTGCGCGATGTTGCCGATGCCGAACGCCGCGATGGCGCCGAGCACGGCGAACACGGTGCCGAGCCACTTCCACTTGGGGCCAAGGCCGTTTTTGATGTAGTACATGGGTCCGCCGCACCAGTCGCCCTTTTCGTTGCGCTCGCGGTATTTGACAGCCAGCGTTACCTCGGAGAACTTCGTCACCATGCCAAACAGTGCCGAGAGCCACATCCAGAACACGGCGCCGGGGCCACCTAAAATGATCGCGCCCGTGACGCCCGCGATGTTGCCCGTGCCGACGGTGGAGGCAAGGGCCGTGGACACGGCCTGCAGCGGCGTGATCTCGCCGTCGCCGGCCTCGCCCTTCTTAAAGATCTTTCCGATGGTGTTTTTCCACCAGTAGCCGATCTTGGTGAACTGGATAAAACCCACAGCGATGCTCAGGTAGATGCCCGTGCCGACCAGCAGCGCCAGCATCACCGGTCCCCAGACGAAGCCGTTGACCGCAGTGTTGATCTTCATAAACTGTTCCATACGCTTCTCCTTCCTAAAAATCACATTCCGTAAAACGTTTGATGAATTTCTTTCATATCTCAGAGAATACCAAATCGGCCGCCCGCTGTCAACGGGGCAAGTGTCGTTTTTTGTCGTGCGCGCATGGCAAATCATACATTCTGCATAAATTTTAATACATTCTTTACGTGCATTTAGTGATTTGCACAGCAAAACGGCGGAAAATTTTTGCATTCCCCGCTTGACAACCGGTGTCCGCCATGCTATCCTAACTGTACTAACACACTTAACACAGCAGGAGGCGCCTATGTTCCACTTGATATTTCTGATCCCGGTTCTTGTTGTACTGCTGCTCGGCATTTTGCTGCTCGCCGTGCTGTGCAGCCGATGAATGCAGGAGGAATGCCATGATCACCTTAAATTACCGCGACGCGCGCCCGATCTACGAGCAGGTGTGCGACGGGCTGCGGCGGCTGATCGTCTCGGGCGCGATCGCCGACGGGGACAAGCTCCCCTCGGTGCGCGCGCTGGCGACGCAGCTTGCCATCAACCCCAATACCATCCAGCGCGCCTACAACGAGTTGGAAACGAGCGGCTACTGCTGCTCCGTGCCCGGCAAGGGCTGCTTTGCCGTGCACACCTACCGCGCGCAGGACGACGCGCGCCGCTTATCGCTTGAGCAGCAGCTCCGAGAGCTTTTGCAGGAGCTGCGCGCCATGGGCGTGAGCGAGGAAGACATTCAAGCATTGTGCAGGGAGGGAGAAGCGAAATGATTGAAGTACGCGGTCTTAAAAAGGCCTTTGACGGCTTTGCCGCGCTTGACGGCGCGGATCTGAGCGTACCGCGCGGCGCGGTCTACGGCCTTGTGGGGCCGAACGGCGCGGGCAAGACGACGCTGCTGCGCCACTTGACGGGCGTTTATCATCAGGACAGCGGCAGCGTGACCTTTGACGGCCAGCCCGTCTGGGAAAACGCGGACGTGAAGGCGCGCATCGCCTCCATTCCCGACGACTGGTTCTACTTTATGCAGGCGGGGCTGCGCGATATGATGCGCTTTTACCGCGGGCTGTACCCGAAGTTCGATCAGGAGCGCTTTGAAAAGCTCCGTGAGGTCTTCGCGCTCGATGAAAAGCGACCGCTGCGCCGCATGAGCAAGGGCCAGCAGAAGCAGGCGGCTTTCTGGCTCGCGCTGTGCACGATGCCCGACTATCTCATCCTCGACGAGCCGGTGGACGGTCTCGACCCCGTGATGCGCCGTCAGGTGTGGAGCCTCATCCTGCAGGACGTTGCCGAGCGCGGCACGACAGTGCTTGTCTCGTCGCACAACCTGCGCGAATTGGAGGACGTGTGCGACCACGTGGGCGTGATGAGCCGCGGCAAGCTCCTGCTTGAACATTCGCTGAGCGAATTGCAGGACTATACCGTCAAGCTCCAGCTCGCTTTCGAGGGCGCGGAGCTGCCCGAGCTGCCACAGGAGATCAAGGTGCTGCACCACGCGCAGACCGGGCGCGTCCATACGCTCATCTGCCGCGGCAGCGCAGAGGAACTGGAACAGCAGCTCGCCGCGCTGCACCCGATCTTTATCGACGCGGTGCCGCTGTCACTTGAAGAAATTTTCATCTATGAACTGGGAGGTGAGGACTATGCGATCCGCGACATCGTTCTTTGATAAGACCCTATTCCGCAGCCAGCTCAAGCACACCTGGCCGCTCTGGCTCGGCTACACCGCCTTGTGGCTCTTCCTCGTGCCGGTCGCGCTCTTTTCAGAGCTTTCCGCCTATCAGGGCGGCTACAGCGCATCGGATGCATCTTACCTGCTGCTCAACACCGGCGTGCGCGGCGGCGTCTTCATTTCCTTCGTCTTCGGCCTTTTCTTTGCGATGCTCGCCTTCTCGCACCTGACGCAGAGCCGCGCGACGAACGGCTTCCACGCGCTCCCCGTGCGGCGCGAGACCATCTTTCTGACCGCCTACCTCACGGGGCTGTTCTGCCAGGTTTCCAGCATTCTCGTCACGTTTCTGCTCGGCGCGGCGATCTCCGCCCCGCTGCACTTAAGCTTCTGGAGTGTTACTGGCGCGGCCATGGGCAGCGCCATGCTCGAAGCCGTCTTTTTCTACTCCTTCGCCGTGCTGTGCATGATGATGACGGGGCAGATCCTCGCCGCGCCCGTCTTCTATTTCGTCGGCAATATTCTCGTTCCGGGAATGGAATATCTGCTGCGCAACTTTGCGGGCAATTTCCTCTACGGCTACAGCGGGCACACCGACGTTGCGCTCGACTTCCTCTCCCCGCCCCTCTATATGTACCCCAGGGTGGACATCGCCTCGATCGAAACCTGCGAGAACGACTCGTACTACGTGACTGCCTACGCGCTTGAGCACCGCTCTTTCATGATCCTCGCCGCCTACGCGCTCGCGGGACTTGTCATCGCCCTCATCGCGCTGCTCCTCTACCGCACGCGCAAGAGCGAGATGACCGGCTCGACGGTCGCCTTCCCGTGGGCGACGCCCATCTTCAAGTACGGCGTGGCGTTCTGTACCGCCGTTGCCCTCGGGCAGTTCCTCTACTATTTCCTCTTCGGCCAGTACCGCTCGGGCGGCAGCGATTCCCTGCCCGGCACGATCCTCTGCATGGCGGCGGCGGGGCTTGTGGGCTACTTTGTCGCCGAGATGCTCATCAAAAAGAGCTTCCGCGTCTTCCGCGCGGGGGCAAAGGGCGCGGCCATCGTCGCGCTTGCTCTCGTGCTGCTCGGCGTTGCGATGAGCTTCGACCTCACGGGCTATGAAAAGCACGTGCCGGACGAGAGCGAGATCGAATCCGCCTTTTACACCTTCTCCGGCATGACGAACGTCACGACCGACGACGCCGATACCATCCGCCGCCTCACCGCGGCACACCAGGCCATCGTCAAAAACCGGAACGAGCAGGCGCGCATCGCAGACGCATGGGACGCAGATACGCTCTCCCAGAGCGATTATGACGACATTGAACCTTTCTCCCTGCGCCTGACCTACTACCTCAAGGACGGCTCGCAGCTCTCGCGCTCCTATTCACTCTACCTGCGGAGAAGTGACCTCACTGTACCCTCGTCCGCCACGGCGCGCGTGAACGCGCTCTATATGTGCAGAGAGTCCGTGCTTTGCCGCGTCCTCGGCTACGGCTACGAGCACCTCGGCGACACGCCGCGTTTCCTCGACAGCTATTGCTACTATTACGATGATAACTCCGGTGGAAAGGACTATGCCCTCACCGCCGCGCAGGCCGAGCAGATCTATGCCGCGCTGATGCAGGACGTTCAGGATTCCGATAATGGCGGCAGCGACATCTTCGCCGTGCAGGAGCACCTGTACGATTCCTCCATCTCCTTCTCGCTCGAGCTGTACTTTGAGTCCACCAATGAAAAAGGCCGCCCGGAGGTGTATACGCTCAGTCCCCCTGTGAATGGCTCGACGCCCAACACCCTGCAAGTACTGAATGAGCTGCTGCCCGAGCTGAGCCCCGCCTACTACGACAACGCGAAGGAAGAGGACATCAGCGACCTCCCTGCCGCCGAAGAAAACACTTCCACCACGGAAAGCGTGAACTAACATGGCAGAAAGAACAAAGCGGCGGCGCAGGCGCCGCCGCACCGGGAGTAAGAAAGCCTTCCTCGTCCTGCTCGCGCTCGTTTTGCTTGTTCTCGGCGGCGTGAAGCTGCGCTATGCGCTCGCGCACCGGAATCTCCCCGGTTCGAATGTCAGCGTGCCGGACTTTGTCACGGTCGACTACATTCCGACAAACGAATACTCTCGTCCCGGCACGCCGCTCAGGAAAATTTCCGGCGTGGTGGTGCACTATGTCGGCAATCCCGGCACGACCGCCGCGGCAAACCGCAGCTTTTTCGCCAACCTCGCGCTGACGCACGAGACCTACGCGAGCGCGCACTTTGTCGTGGGGCTGGAGGGTGAGATCTTGCAGTGCGTGCCGCTGACGGAGATCGCCTACTGCTCGAACACCGCGAACGACTACACCGTGTCCATTGAGGTCTGCCACGCCGATGAGACGGGCGAGTTCAATGACGCGACGATGGAGAGCCTTGAAGCGCTCGTCGCGTGGCTGTGCGAGACCTTCGACCTCGACCCCGACGTGGGCGTCATTCGTCACTACGACGTGACGGGCAAGATCTGCCCCAAATACTATGTGGAAAACGAGGATGCGTGGCTCGCCTTCCGCGAGAACGTGAGCGCGCGCATCGAAGAGGACAAAACCGCGAACGGTGAAACCAACTGAGAAATCAAATCGGGAGGGAGCTCATGCACGACTTTGTTTCCTATCTTTTTTATCTGCTGCAGCGCGGCATGCGCTTTGCCGTGCCCGCCGCGCTCGTCTGCGGTCTTATTCTGGCCGTTTGCTACGCCGTCTGCCGCAGGCAGGGCCACCGCTTCCCGTGGGGAAAGGCGGTCTGCGCGCTGCTGCTCGTCGGCTGGGCGGCGGTCACAGTCTTCGTCACGCTGCTGCGCAGCGAGCCGAACGAATTCGCCGCGCGGCAGTGGAACTTGCAGCTCTTCCGCGCCTGGCGCGAGGCGTACCAGCGCTTCACGCTCCAAATTTGGCTCAATGTGCTGCTCAACATCGCGCTATTTATCCCGCTGGGATTTCTGCTGCCGCTGCTCTCTAAGCCGTTTCGCAAGTGGTACGCAGCCCTCGGCGCGGGCTTCGGCGTTTCGCTCCTGATTGAGCTGACGCAGCTTTTCACCGGGCGCGGCATGTGCGACGTGGACGACCTCTTCACCAACACGCTCGGCGCGATGCTCGGCTGGTGTGCAGCAATGCTCGTGCTCGCACTGCATCAAAAGAGCAGGACGTGGCCGCGCTACTGCGCGCTGCCCGCCGCGTTCACGCTCGCGCTATCCGCTATTTTTATCTCCTACGCCGCGCAGCCCTACGGCAACCTGCGCGACGCCTCCGTCACGACGGCGGACCTGAGCGGCGTCCGCTGGTCGGTCGACTTTGCGCTCGACCAGGACAGCAAGACCGCCTGGGTCTATCGCTCGCAGGCGCTCGACAACGCGGGTGCCGATCGCTTCGCCGCGGAATTCGCCGCCGCGCACGGCGTCGAATTTCCGGATGCGTACTACTACGATGACCTTGTGATCTACGCCAACCACTCTTCCGGCGACTTCCTCGACGTTACCCTGCACGACGGCACGTGGGAATACAGCTTTGGGCGCGATCACACGCCCGTTTTCGATGCGCCCGCGTCTGGTGTCACAGAGGACATGATGCGCGAAACGCTCGACAACTTTGGCTTTTCCGTCCCTGCCGACGCTGCATTCACGCTCTCGCCGTATGGCGAGACCTCTTACCGTGCGGTGTTCTCCGCCGATCTTCTCCCCACGGAGGGAGGCTTCCTCCACGGTACGCTCACTTGTGATCTGAGAACACAAGGCGACGGTCAATCGACGCTCTCGCAGCTCGAAAACCGCATCACCACGCTCGCGCCCGTGCGCGAAGAACCCATTCTCTCCCCCGCGCAGGCGCTCGCCGCGCTGCAATCGGGCAAGAGCTTTGAGGGCGCGTGGTTCGCGCAAAGCGTCCAGGGCATCGAGGTGCGCTCCTGCACGCTCGATTACCTCTCCGATTCCAAGGGCTTCTATCAGCCGGTCTACCGCTTCGAGCTGTCGCTCGCCGGTCAGGCGGGCGGCATCACCGACGCGGTCGACTATGTCCCCGCGCTCTTCTGAGCGCCGGAGTGCAAGGAGGCTTACGATGAAACGCATACTTGCCGCACTGCTCAGCTTCGCACTGTGTCTCGCGCTGCTTTTCTTCGTCCGGAACGAATCCGACGAGCCGATCCTGCACGTCGCGCTGAAACCAGCCGGCGAGCAGGACGCCGCCTACGTCTATGAAACGGTCTATGCAAGCGGCAAAAGCCGCGCCTGCGACGCCTTCACGCCCGACGCCTGTGTCTTTTACACCGCCGACTACGCAGACTTTGACACCTCCGCGCTTCGCTCGCACAGGGTCGACACACTTGTCGCCACCACGCTCTATGATTCTGTCGGCAATGTCGTTGAACCCAACGAAGCGATGATCGCCATGATGCACGCTGCCGCCGATCAGATCGACCACGCGATCTTCGATTTTCAAATCATCGTTGTGAACGGTCAGCGCTACTTTGCCTTTGTTAAGCTCAACGTCAACTGGTGGGATCCGTGCACGCTGTATGAGTATGACGGCGGAGAACTCCGCGCGCTCTGCCAATGGGACAATATGCGTCTGCTGTCAGTCGGTCTCATCTGAAATCCATAAAAAAAACGTCTGTCTCGACCGAGACAGACGTTTTTTGTTCAGTTCTTTGCTTCCAGGCTATAGGGATCTCTTCCGGCGGCAAATTCGGCGATCATCTCCGAGGTGAGGGCGATGCCGTTGCCCGTATAGTTCTCCCGCAGCTCCTCGCGGCTGACCCACGCGCCGTCCGCCAGCTCGAAGTTGTCGAGATGGATCGTATCGTCGTCGCCGTCGAGTCTGCACCAGTAGCCCATCATGATGTTGCCGCTGATGCCCCAGGGCTGGCAGCGGTAATAGCGCAGATCCTTGACCTTGAGCCCGACCTCCTCCATCACCTCGCGGCGCACGGTCTGCTCAAAGCTCTCGGCAAACTCGGTAAAGCCCGCGACAAGCGCCGTGCGCTGCGCGCCGGGACGGTTGGCGTACTTGGTCAAAAGCAGGTAGTCCCCGTGCGTCACGGCCACGATGACCGACGGGTTGATGCGCGGGAAGATCACGTTGCCGCACTTGGGACAGCGCATCATGCGCTCGTTCACGTCGTGGACGAGCTTTTCTCCGCAGCGGCCGCAGTAGCGCGCGTCGCGGTACCACGAGCAAAGGTGCCACGCGCTGACCGCCGCATAGGCGAGCTCCTTGGGCTTTTCCGTGCGGAAAAGGCCGATGTTGCGGTAGGAGTAGCCGTCGAGCACACGCTCGTTTTCGTCAAAAAGCAGGTAATACTCCCGCCCGTCGAGCTCAAAAAGATAGGTGAACGCCTCGTCGGGCTCGGTAAACTGCGAGCGCGACGGGAACTTGAGGCCGTTGTCGTCGATGCGGCACAAAAGGTCCTGCCCGCGGAACTGCACCACGGCGCTGCTCTTTTTCGGCACGGCGTTCTTTTTCCACTCGTTGTAAAGATGCTTCGGCTCGATATCCTGGATCATGTCGGCTTTCCTCCCGCGTGTTTGTTCTTTCGCAGGACTATTCTACAACGCGCGGCGGCATTTTGCAAGATGCGCGTCACTCCTGAATGACGCGCTCGGCTTCGAGCGCCGCGATCTTCTGTTTCGCGCGGCGCAGGCCGACCGGACAGTCGATGAGTCCCACGATGCACACGAGCAGAAGCAGTGAGGCCGCCGTAAGGAGAACTATCTGCGCCGAACTGAAGCGGATGGCGGCCACACCCGCGTACCGGCCGATCACGTTTGCATTCATCAGCGTTGTCAACACATTCATCAGCATCATACTTCCCCAGAAGAAGCTCATAATCAGGCCTTTGCGCAGATAACGCACGGCTTTTTTCTGCTGGGCAATGCGGGAATCCAGATCGGAGTACAGCTCGAACGGCGTGCCGTCCGAGCTTTTGCGCAGGATGAGCAGGTCTCCCACGCTGCCGACCTCTTCAATGCCAAACTCCGCAAGCTCCGCCGTGTAGACAAGGCGGTCCATGCCTGCCTCCTTCACCTGCACGCGATATTCGTACTCGCCCGCCTTTCCGCGTTGATAGGTGGAAAACAGCGAGCCGAACTTTTCAAGAATCCAGCCCTCTTTTGCCATTCGGTTTGCCTGCTCCTCGATCCGCTCGGGATCGTTGGCATAGCTTGACAAATGCGGCAGCACCTTCTTGTCCTTGACCATGGCGATTCTCCTTTCACTCTTCGATCAGGCGTTTCCGCTTCAATTCTCCATACGTTTTCCCCACACGGGCAGCCTGCATTGCGGTCCTTACCGCCGCGGCGGTGCCCAGCACGCCCAGCACCGCATACCAGATGATGTGCTTTCCCCACAGCCGCAGCGATAAAAAACTTGGCTGGTGATAGGTCTCTCTTAGGTCGGCATACATCGCGTCAAAGCTGACAGCCAGATCATACCAGACCCACGTGTTATAGAACCAGTCCGCCGCCAGCAGCGCAAACGCGACCGCCAGAATGATCTTTATCCGCATCAGTCGCCGCGCGTCCATGATCTGCGCATCGAGGTCAGAATAGAGCGTAAACGGCGCACCGTCCGCTCTCTTGCGCAGTACAAGGAATGAACCCATATCGCCGACCTTCTCGACGCCCATGTCCGCGAGCGTTTTCACATAGTCGGTACGCTGGCCGTCACGCGATTCGTAGATGTACTGCACGCGGTATTCATACCCGTTCGGCTCGCCGCGGCGATAGGTGTAAGTGCCATAGGTACACTTTTCCAGCAACCAGCCCTGCGCCGCCAGACGTGCAAATTTGCGCTCCAGTTCCCCCGGTTCCAAAAAGCAATAAGGAAGGTGCCAGACCCGCTTTGTGTCCTTTTCCATCGTTATCCTCCTCTCAGTTCCATTCGCTTGTCAGCTTGTCGCCGTTCTGCGTCAGCTCGTGCAGTCTGCGCAGCTCTGCGCGCACGGCCTCGCGGCCCGCGGGCGTGATCTGATACTCTTTCTTGCGCCCCTCGCTCTCGTCACCGAGCGAGACGATCCAGCCGCGCTCGGTCAGCGTTGCGAGCGCGCCGTAGAGCGTGCCCGCGGCGAGCCGCACGCGCCCGCCGCTCAAATGCTCTACATTCTGCATGATGCCGTAGCCGTGCAGCGGCTTATCCAGCGAAAGCAAAATGTAAAAGACCGCCTCGGTCAGCGCCGTCGTTCCCATGCCGCGTCTCTCCTTTCGTCCTCCGTTATAACGGTAACCGATATATCGTCTACCGACAAGCTATCACACCGCGCGCAGTCTGTCAATAGAAAAAAGGGGCAGGGAATGCAAAATTTGCACTCCCTGCCCCTTTTCATAGCACCGCAGACTTTCGCGTCCGCAGACGCGCAAGCAATTCAAATCCGTTTTTTCTGACGACATGCGCGTCAGAAAAAACACTTCTCGCTCCGCGCGTGTCGCAGCCGCCCTGCGGGCGGCGAGGCACGAAGCGGAGTGCATTTTCAAAATTAAATGGAAGGCGTGGCAAAAGCCACGCCTTCCATTTAAAGTCTCGTGATAACCGGTAAAACCATCGGGCTTCTCTTCGTAGCCTTAAAAAGATAGTTGCTCACCGCACTGCGGATCGCACCCTTGAGTTCGTTCAGGTCGCGCCCGCGCTTGCCGCGGTAGGCCTCCGCCGTGGACATCGTGAGGTTTCTGAGGTCCTGCAGCAGCTCCTCGGAATCCTTGACGTAGATAAAGCCGCGCGTGATAATCTCCGGCTCGGCCAGAAGGTCGCCGTTCTGCGCGGAGATGGGCAGCACGACGACGACCATGCCGTCCTCTGCCAGATGCTTGCGGTCGCGCAGCACGACCGCGCCGACGTCGCCGACGCCGTAGCCGTCGACAAACACCTCGCCCGCGGGCGCATAACCGGGCACGCACTTCATCGAGCGCGCGCCGATCTCGACGGCGTCGCCGTTGTCGCAAATCACAATATTCTTGCGGTCCATGCCCATCTGGAGAGCGAGATCCTTGTGCAGCTGGAGCATGCGCTGCTCGCCGTGCACGGGGATGAAATACTTGGGCTTTGTCAGCGCGTGGATGATCTTGAGCTCTTCCTGGCATGCGTGGCCCGAGACGTGCAACATATCCGCGCGGTCGTAGATGACCTCAACGCCCTTGCGGAAGAGCTCGTTGATGACGCGCGAGACCGTGTTTTCGTTGCCGGGGATGGCGCTCGCCGAGATGATGACGCGGTCGCCGGGGCCGACCTCGATCTGCTTGTGCTGGGAGAACGCCATGCGGTACAGGGCGGACATCTCCTCGCCCTGCGAGCCGGTGGTGACGATGACCTGCTTTTCAAGCGGCATCGACTTGATCTTGTTGATGTCGACCACGGTGTTTTTCGGCGGCTTCATGTAGCCTAAATCCATGGCGACCTTTGTCACATTTTCCATGCTGCGGCCCGTGACGGCGACCTTGCGCCCGCACTCCGCCGCGGCGTCCATGATCTGCTGGATGCGGTGGACGTTGGAGGCGAACGTCGTGACGATGATGCGCTGTTTGCAGCCCTGGAACAGGCGGTTAAAGGTCCTGCCCACCGTGCGCTCACTCATCGTGTAGCCCGGGCGCTCAACGTTCGTCGAATCCGCGAGCAGCGCCAAAACGCCCTGCTTGCCGAGCTCGCCAAAGCGGGCAAGGTCGATGACCTCGCCGTCGATGGGCGTCGAGTCGATCTTGAAGTCGCCCGTGTGGACAACGGTGCCAAGTCCTGTGTGGATGGCGAACGCAACAGAGTCCGCGATGGAGTGGTTCACGTGGATAAACTCCACGCTGAACTTGCCGGCCTTGACGGTCATGCCGCTTTCCACCGTGACGATCTTCGTCGATTTGAGAAGGCCGTGCTCTTCGAGCTTTAAACGGATGAGGCCCGCGGTCAGGCGCGTGCAGTAGATGGGAATATTCACCTTTTTGAGGATGTAGGGCACGGCGCCGATGTGGTCCTCGTGCCCGTGGGTGATGAACATGCCGCGGATGCGGTTCTTGTGCTTGACAAGATAGCTCACGTCGGGGATGACGCAGTCGATGCCGTACATGTCGTCGCCGGGGAAGGCCATGCCGCAGTCGACCACGATGATCTCGCCGCCGTATTCGTAAACGGTCATATTCTTGCCGATCTCATTGAGACCGCCGAGAGGGATGATTTTTAACTGTTCAGCCAATGCTGGTTCAACTCCTTTTGATTCGTTTCAAATAGAATAACGATAGATTTGTTTTGATTTTGTCATGTGCGTCCGGACCAAAAAGCGCAAAGCATTGGAGACGTCCGTGCTCTCACTTCGCCCTGCTTCACGAAGCGATCGCACCTGCGGCGCCTTTTGGATCCCTATGGACTTTCTATGAGAACCGCGAAAATGCGGTCAAAACCCGTTGCCGCGGAGGCTCTTGCGCGCATTTTCCCGCGCGGCCATCCGCTATTACGGGATAGTATAGCACGTTTTCCACCAAAAGTATACCACATTTTTTGTCGACGCCGAAAAATAAAATATTGATATTGTATCCGCCCGCCCCGCCGTGTTATAATGAAATGGATTATTCCCGCGGTTTGCCGCAGTAATGTCGATCATAACGGGAGGGCAGCTTCATTATGCGGAACAAAAAGATCAGCAAACTGGTAGACCCCAGCTTCCGGCTCTACTTTCTTGTCGGCTTTCTCTTTGCCGCCGTCACAGTGCGCGTGAGCATCCCGCTCGCGATCTGCGAGGCTGCGGCGATGGCGTTTCTCTGGTGGTACTTCCGCCACACGGCGCAGAAGCGCCGCGAGGGCATCCGCCAGTATATCGACGACGTGACCGACGACATGACCACCGCCGACAAGGCCTCGATGCTCTCGGCCCCGTTCGCGATGATGGTCTTCCGCCCCGACACGCAGGAGATCCTATGGAGCAACGACAGCTTCATGCAGCTCACCGGCGTACGCGAGGATATCTTTGACAACCGCATCGACGATATTCTCCCCGATTTTCCGACGCACTGGCTGCTCGAAGGTAAAAGCGAGTGCCCCGAAACGGTGGTGATGGGCGGGCGCCACTTCCGCGTGTTCGGCAATCTGAGCCATCCCTCCTCCCGCCGCGGCGGACAGAGCCTTCTTGCCACAACATACTGGACGGACGTAACCGAGCAGGACTCGCTGCGCGAGGAGAACGAGAGCCGCCGCCCCATCGTCTCGATCATCGTGATCGACAACTACGAAGAGCTGATGAAAGCTGGCAGCGAGGCGTCGCGCAGCGCGGTGCTCGCCGCCATCGACGAAAAGATCAGCACATGGCTCAAGGATTCGCACAGCCTGCTGCGCAAATTCGATCGTAACCGCTACGTGCTCGTCACGACCGAGCAGGAGTATCAAAAGCTGCTTGAGGGTAAATTCTCCGTGCTCGACGCGGTGCGAAGCGTCGTCACTGAGGACGGCGTCGCCGCAACGCTCTCGATCGGCGTGGGCAAGGATGTGGATGACTACGAAACGCTCTATCAGAACGCCATGCTCTCGATCGAAATGGCGCTCTCGCGCGGCGGCGACCAGGTCGTCGTGCGCAACCGCCTCGACTTTGAGTTCTACGGCGGCAAGGCCAAGTCCCCCGAAAAGCGCACGAAGGTCAAATCCCGCGTGATGGCCAACGCCCTCGGCGAGCTCATTTCCGACGCGGGCCAGATCTTCGTCATGGGCCACGCGCACGCGGACATGGATGTGGTCGGCGCAGCGGCCGGCATCTGCTGCATCGCGCGCAAGCGCGGCAAAAAGGCGCAGATCGTCATCGACATGGAAGACAACGTCGCAAAGCCGCTGCTCAGTAAGCTTGCGGCTCTTCCGGAATACAAGGACGCCTTTATCTCCGGCAACGACGCGTTCATCTCCGCCCAGCCGGGCGCGCTGCTCGTCGTGGTGGACACCAACCGTCCCGACCTTGTCGAATCCGAGCAGCTGCTCGACGCGTGCAACCGCGTGGCGGTCATCGACCACCACAGAAGAGCCGCGAATTATATCGAATCCGCCGCGCTCAACTTCCACGAGCCCTACGCCTCGAGCGCGTCCGAGCTCGTGACGGAGCTGCTGCAATACCTCGCCGACCCGACCGATCTTCTTCGCGCAGAGTCCGAGGCGCTGCTTGCGGGCATCGTGCTCGACACGAAGAACTTCACGATGCGCACCGGCGGGCGCACGTTTGAAGCCGCCGCGTTCCTGCGCCGCGCGGGCGCGGACACGTCGGACGTACAGCGACTCTTCCAGAGCGACCTTGCCGGCATGATCGAGCGCTATGAGATCATTCGCCACGCAGAGCTCGTCAACGGCGACATTGCCGTTGCCGCCGTCGAAAAGGAGATCGACCGCGTGACCGCCGCCAAGACGGCCGACGAGCTTCTGACGCTCTCGGGCATTCACGCCTCGTTCGTGCTGTTCAAGAACGGCACGGGCGTGAACCTCTCAGCGAGATCGCTCGGTGAGATCAACGTACAGTTCATCATGGAAAAGCTCGGTGGCGGCGGCAATTCGACCACCGCGGGCGGCCAGGTGGCCGATGCCAGCGTCGACGAGGTGCGGGCGCGTCTGCTCAACGCCATCGACGAATATATGGAAGAGTGACGCTCTTCCCCACAACGTAAATCACCCCACAAGGAGGAAACAGATATGAAAGTCATTTTAACGCAGGATGTGAGAGGTCAGGGCAAAAAGGGCCAGCTCATCGACGCAGCCGAGGGCTATGCAAGAAACTTCCTGCTGCCCCGCAAGCTCGCCGTGCTCGCCACGGCTGACGCCATCAACACCATGAACCTGAAGGAAAAGGCCCGCCGCGCCGAGGAGGCCGCGAACCGTCAGGCCGCCGTTGAAATGGGCGGCAAGCTCAAAAATGTGACCGTCAAGCTCACGGCCAAGGGCGGCAAGGAGGGCAAGCTCTTCGGTGCCATCACGAGCAAGGAGATCTCCGAGGGCCTTGCGAGCCAGTACCAGCTCGACGTGCCCAAGCAGAAGATCGTGCTCGACGAGCCCATCAAGGCCTTCGGCACCTACGAAGTCAAGGCCAAGCTCGGCTACGAAGTGAGCGCCAAGTTCTCCGTCAGCGTGAGCGAGGAGTAAGGCGCAAGATTACGCAATAAGGAGGTCTTCTCGTGGAAGATATCTTCTACCGGCAGATGCCTCATTCGCTCGAGGCCGAGCAGTCGGTGCTCGGCTCGATGCTCATCGACGCAAACTGCGTCAAGGACGTGATGGAGCAGCTCCGTCCCGATGATTTTTACTTAAAGCAGAACCGCGAGATCTTCGAGACGATCTACTCCATGTTCGTCTACTCCAAGCCCATCGACGGCGTGACCGTCGCGGGCGAGATGGAGAAAAACGGCACCTATGAGGAAAGCACGACGCGCCCGTACCTCGCCCAACTGATGGACGTGACGCCCACGAGCGCAAACGTGATGGAATACGTCGGCATCGTACGCGACAAGGCGCTGCTGCGCGCGCTCTATACCGTGGCGGGGGAAATTTCCACCATGGTGCAGGACGGCACAGGCGGCGCGTCCAGCGTGCTCGACGCGGCGGAGCAGAAAATTTACGCCGTGCGCCGCGGGCGCAGCGCGCAGAGCATGGCGAGCATCGGCGTCGTTTTGCAGGGCGTTCTGGACCATCTGAGCGAGCTGAGCGCCAACGGCGGCAAGACGCTGCCGGGTCTTCCCACGGGCTTTGGCGTACTGGACGACAAAATGAATGGCCTCAACAAATCGGACCTTGTGCTGCTGGCCGCGCGTCCCGGTATGGGTAAGACGAGTATGGCGCTCAACCTTGCGCTGAACGTCGCGCGCTCGAGCGGGCAGGCCGTGGCCGTGTTTTCGCTCGAAATGTCGCGCGAGCAGCTCGTGACGCGTATTTTGTCGAATCAGGCGACGGTCGAGAACCAGCGCCTCGTGACAGGCAACCTGCGTGAGCAGGACTGGGTCAACATCGCAAACGCCGCATCTGTCCTCTCGGGGCTTGACATTCTCATTGACGACAATCCGCTGCTCACCGTTGCGGACATGAACGCCAAGTGCCGCCGTATCGACAATTTAGGGCTCGTCGTCATCGACTACTTGCAGCTGATGGCGTCCTCCGGCACGAAGGGCTACAGCGGCGAGAGCCGCCAGCAGGTGGTCAGCGATATTTCCCGTATGCTCAAGATCATGGCAAAGGAGCTTCAGGTTCCCGTGCTGTGCCTCTCCCAGCTCTCGCGTGCGAACGAAAAGCGCGAGGATAAGCGCCCCATGCTCTCCGACCTTCGTGAATCGGGCGCCATCGAGCAGGACGCGGATATCGTCATGTTCCTGTACCGCGACGATTATTATAACGAGGACTCGGAAAAGCGCAACATTGCCGAGTGCATCATCGCCAAGAACCGCCACGGCGAGACGGGCAAGGTCGAGCTCGCCTGGTCGCCGCAGTATACGACCTTCTCCTCCCTCGACTACCGGCATGAAGAGGACTGAGCTGCCGCGCGCGGAAGCGCTCTGCGCGCAATATCTCGACAGGACACAGCGCGTGCTCGCCGCCGTGTCCGGCGGCGCAGACTCGATGTGTCTCCTCTATTTTCTGCGTGAGCAGGGCTATGACGTTTCCTGCGCGCACTTCAACCACCAGCTCCGCGGCGCGGAGGCCGCACGCGACGAAAACTTCGTCCGCGCGTGGTGCGAAAAAGAGGGCATTCCTTTCTATCCGGGCACCGGCGATGTGCGCGCCCACGCGCGCGCGACCGGCAAAACCGAGGAGGAGGCTGGGCGCGACCTGCGCTACGCCTTTCTCCGCGAAACGGCAAAGTCGCTCGGCGCGCAGATCGCGCTGGCGCATCATGCCGACGACAACGCGGAAACGGTGCTCTTGAACCTCGTCCGCGGCACAGATCTGCGCGGCCTGTGCGGCATGCGCCCAAAGCAGGGCGACATTGTCCGCCCGTTTTTGGAGCAGACGCGTGAAGAGCTTGTCGCCTATGCGCGCGCTCACAACATCCCGCATGTCGAAGACCACACGAACGCGGACCCGAACGCCGCCGCACGGAACTACCTGCGGCTTGAAATTCTGCCGCGGCTCAGGGAGCTCAATCCCCGCGCGCCTCAGCACATCGCCACAACGGCGCGCTCATTGACCGTGCTCGACGATGCGCTCGAGCACGCGGCGGAAGCCGCACTTTCCCATGCAAAAGCGCAGGACGGCGGTATTTCGCTGTCGCTGGACTGCTTTCTTGCCGCCGATGAAGTCGTGCAGCCACGTATCCTGCTGCACTTGGCCGACGCGCTCGGCCTCGGGCGCAAGGACATCGGGCGCAAGCAGCTCGACGCGATCTGCGCCCTTGCACAGAGAGGCGGCAGCGCCGAGCGGCGCTATACGCTGCCGCAGGGCGCGCTTGTCCGCATCGCGGACGGTTCGCTGACGATGGCGTTCTCCCCCGCCGCGCTGCCAAAGGCGGCGCTTGTGGAAAACGTTCCCCTCCCATGGGGCAATTTCGAGCTGACGCTGCTGCATAAGCCCGACGGCGAGGGCATTTCGCTCCGCGTGCCGGAAGACGGTGAGATCATCACCGTCGCCCCGTGCGACTTGAACGCGCGCTTAATGCTTCAAGGCGCGAACGGCGCGCGCAGCGTCAAGCGGCTGTGCGTCGACCGAAAGCTCTCCCTCACCGAGCGCGACGCGCTCCCCGCCCTTTACGTGGGTGGCCAGCTCGCCGCAGTGTGGCGGCTGGGGACGGACGTCTCTTTCCTGCCGGAAGGCGGAGACGCAGCGTGCTTCGTGCGCATCATCCCCAGATAACGTCAATTTTTGCGACCTGCGGCGGAACGCCGCATCAGATACAACAAATACGAATAAAAAGAAAGTGGAGAAAAAAGCTATGGCTAAGAGCAATATGGATCAGGATATCCTGAAGGTACTGTATTCCGAGGAGCAGCTCAAAACGCGCGTGCAGGAGATGGGCGACGAACTTTACGAGCGCCTGAAGGACAAGAACCCCCTGTTTCTCGGCGTGCTGAAGGGCTCCTTCATCTTCATGGCCGACATCGTACGCGCCTGCCAGCTCAAGAGCGACATTGAATTCATCGCCGTCTCGTCCTATCAGAACGCGACGACCTCGTCCGGCGTCGTGCAGATCACGCACGACCTCCAGCAGGACATCACGGGCCGCGACATTGTCGTCATCGAGGATATCCTCGACTCCGGCAACACGCTCTACTTCCTCAAGAATTACTTTATGACCAAGGGCGCTTCCAGCGTGACGGTCGTGACACTGCTCGACAAGCCCGCCCGCCGCACCAAGCCCATCGCCGCCGACCTTGCAGGCTTCGAAGTGCCCGACGAATTCGTCGTCGGCTACGGCCTCGACTACGCGCAGAAGTACCGCAATATGCCGTACATCGGCGTGCTCAAGCCCGAGGTTTACGCCAACTGATTCAAAAAACAGCAAACGCTGTTTTTTGAGAAGGCTGCACTCCGCTGCAGCGCACTCGCTATCGCTCGCACGTTTGCGGAGCGAGCGGTGTTATTTCCGACGCACTTGTCGTTGGAAATAACGATCTCACATTTTTTCACGCCTGCGGGCGTCTGGACAGCCGTTAGCAACTCTGCTGCTCTACGGATGTCGCGTGCCCCTTGCGGGCAGAAACTCTGCGAGGCTTTTATCTTTGCAGTGCAAGGAGGATATCCCATTGACTCAACAGACCAAGCGTCCCAATCTTTTGCCGTATCTGCTGGTGCTGCTGGTGCTCGTCGGCGTCTACGGCTTTATGAACAAGCCGGTGGAGGCCGAACCGTCGTATGCCGAGGTACGCGAGCTGTTCGAATCCGAGCAGGTCTCGGCCTTCACGGTGACGGACACCACGCTGCGCATGAAGCTGCGCGAGCCCATCGACGGCAAAACGGAGCTCAAAAAGGACCTTTTCAGCGTGACGCTCTTCTATGACGACTTAGGCGAGCTCATCGAGCAGCAGAAGGCCGACGGCATCATCGAGGACTACGACTTCACCGCCGACCACTCGATCAACTATGTCGCGATGTTCGCGCCCTATATTCTGGCGGTGCTCGGCATCTTCGCCATCTGGTACTTCCTCTCCCTCCGCTCCGCGGGCGGAGGCGGCGGCGACCGCATGGCGAAGTTCGGCACGGCGTCGTTCAAGACCGGCGGAGACAACAAGCGCCCCACGACGTTCTCTGACGTCGCCGGTGCGGACGAGGAAAAAGAGGAATTGCAGGAGATCGTCGACTTTTTGAAGGCGCCGGGCAAGTTCATCGACCTCGGCGCGCGCATCCCCAAGGGCGTGCTGCTCGTCGGCCCTCCGGGCACGGGTAAAACGCTGCTGGCCCGCGCGGTCGCGGGCGAGGCAGGCGTGCAGTTTTTGTCGATCTCCGGCTCTGATTTTGTCGAAATGTATGTCGGCGTCGGCGCGAGCCGCGTGCGCGACCTCTTCGAACAGGCGAAGAAGGTCGCCCCCGCGATCATCTTCATCGACGAGATCGATGCCGTGGGCCGTCAGCGCGGCACGGGCCTCGGCGGAGGCCACGACGAGCGCGAGCAGACGCTCAACCAGCTGCTCGTCGAAATGGACGGCTTCGGTACGAATCAGGGCGTCGTCGTCATGGCGGCGACGAACCGCGCCGACATCCTCGACCCCGCACTGCTGCGCCCGGGCCGCTTCGACCGTCAGGTCTACGTGGGGCTTCCCGACATCCGCGGCCGCGAGGAGATCCTGAAGATCCATGTCAAGAATAAGCCCCTTGCCGAGGATGTGGACCTCTCCACCGTCGCAAAGGGCACGCCCGGCTTCACAGGCGCAGACCTCGAGAACCTCTCGAACGAGGCGGCGCTGCTCGCCGCGCGCCGCGGCAGCAAGCTCATCACGATGTCCGACTTCTCCGAGGCGGAGATCAAGGTCATCGCAGGGCCCGAGAAGAAGAGCCGCGTCGTCAGCGAGCACGAGCGCAAGCTGACCGCCTATCACGAGGCCGGTCACGCCATCGTGATGCACGCGCTGCCGACGCACGACCCTGTGCACCAGATCACGATCGTTCCGCGCGGCGGCGCGGGCGGCATGACGATCTCGCTGCCCACGGAGGACCGCTCGTACCAGTCCAAGCGCTATATGGAAGAGCAGATCGTCTCGCTGCTTGGCGGGCGCGTGGCGGAAAAGCTGATGCTCGGCGACATTTCGACCGGCGCGTCGAACGACATCCAGCGCGCCTCGCAGATTGCGCGCAAGATGGTCACGGTGTACGGCATGAGCGACAGGCTCGGCTCGATCTCGTTCGAATCCGGCCACGATGAAATTTTCATCGGCCGCTCGATGGCGCAGGCCAAGCCGTATTCCGAGCAGGTCGCCGCACAGATCGACGAGGAGGTCAAGTCCATCATCGACGCGGCCTACGAGCGCTGCGAGGACATCCTCTCGCGCGATCAGAAGCACCTCATCGCCGTGGCAGAATTCCTGCTTGCGCATGAGACGATGAGCGCTGAGGAATTCGAGGCCGTCTTCACCGACGAAGCCGCCGGCCATGACAAAATCTAATCCTGTTATGAATAAAATACCTCACCAGCAAGCCGCTGGTGAGGTATTTTTTCACATTTTCGCAAGAATTCCTGCATTTTCAGCGTCTCTCCCCTTGCCAATTCGGTTTCTTCTGCTATAATGGGGCATTAGTCATTCCATTTACATGAAAAAAAAGAGAGAATCGAACATGAAAAAAAGCAGTAGTTTCAGCGGCTCGCTCGGCTTTGTGCTGGCCGCGGCGGGCAGCGCAGTGGGCGTCGGCAATATCTGGCGCTTCCCCTATCTCTGCGCCAAGGACGGCGGCGGACTGTTCCTGCTCGTCTATCTGGTGCTGGTGCTGACATTCGGCTTCACCCTGCTGACGACCGACGTAGCCATCGGCCGCCGCACAAAGCAGAATGCGCTCAACGCCTTTGCAACGCTCAACAAGAAGTGGAAGTTTTTGGGCTACCTCACCTTCCTCGTCCCCACGCTCATCATGACGTATTACTCCGTCATCGGCGGCTGGATCACGAAGTATTTTACCCTCTACCTCGTCTCAAGCGGCGATGCCGCCGCGCAGGACGGGTTCTTCACCTCGTTCATCACCTCCCCCGTCTCGCCCATCGTCTTCATGCTGATCTTTTTGGCGCTGACGGCGTGGGTCGTGTACTGCGGCGTGGAAAAGGGCATTGAAAAATACTCCCGCTACATCATGCCGGGTCTGCTCCTTCTCATCATCGGCATCGCCATCTTCTCGCTCACGCTCTCTTACACCGACGAGAGCGGCATGACGCGCACGGGTATCGAAGGATTGCTCGTCTACATTAAGCCCGACTTCACGGGCCTGACCGTCCAGCGCTTTTTGAACATCGCGCTCGACGCGATGAGCCAGCTCTTCTTCTCGCTCAGCGTCAGCATGGGCATCATGATCACCTACGGCAGCTATGTCAAGGACGACGTCGACCTCAACAAGGCCAACAACCAGATCGAAATTTTCGACACGGGCGTCGCGTTCCTCGCGGGCCTCATGATCATCCCCGCCGTCTATGTCTTCCTCGGCACCGACGGCATGGCCAGCGGCCCGAGCCTGACGTTCATCAGCCTGCCGAAGGTCTTCGCCGCGATGGGCGGCGTGGGCCGCGTCGTGGGCGCGGTGTTCTTCCTCGCGCTCGGCTTCGCCGCGCTGACGAGCTGCGTGTCCGTCATGGAGACGCTTGTCGCCAACTGCATGGAGCTTTTCCACAAGTCGCGCAAGGAGATGTGCGCCGCCGTGGGCGTCTATTCGCTCGTGACGGCTGTGCTCATCTGCATGGGCTACAATGTGCTCTACTTTGAGCTCCCGCTGCCCAACGGCTCGACCGCGCAGCTGCTCGACGTGATGGACTACATCAGCAACAGCTTCCTCATGCCGTTCATCAGCCTGCTCACGAGCATTTTAGTCGGCTGGGTCGTGGGCCCGAAGTGGATCATTGCCGAGGTCGAGAAAAACGGCGAACACTTCGGCCGCGCCAAGCTCTACAGCGTGATGATGAAGTATGTCGTCCCTGTCGTCATGCTCATTCTGTTTTTGACCTCCACAGGTCTTGGTAGCCTGATCTTCGGCGGCAGGTAAGAAATTTTGGCAAAAAAGGGAACGCTTGCGCGTTCCCTTTTCTTTTGCTCTCCCGCCTTTTTCTCCATTCAAAGTGCGCAAAATATGTTTTTCCGCCGCGCGGTTTTTTGTCAAAAGTGCAAATTTCTTTTTCCCTGCTTGACAAAGCGGGGGCAGGCGATTATAGTGGCATCACTGAATCTCATAGTTCACAAATACCATGACGGGGAAAAATTCGTCCCACAGACGCTTCAGAGAGTTGCCGGTCGCTGCGAGGCAATGCAGAGCGGGATGATGTCACTGGCCCCTGAGTAGCTTCGCTGAGACATTCGTTTAGGCGGAGCCGGATCTCCTCACCGTTACCAACGAGGCGCATTCGTTTGATTTTCAAGCCGATGCAGAAAGCGGGCATTTCATATGCCAACAAGAGTGGTACCGCGGAAGTTTTGAGCTTTCGTCTCTTCAAGGGAAGAGACGGAGGCTTTTTTTGTTGCTATGCGAGAGAAAAAAGAGCAGGAGGAATACCCCATGAAGCGCATTAAAATTTTTGACACGACCTTACGAGACGGCGAGCAGTCCCCCGGCTGCAGCATGAATCTGACGGAAAAGATCGAAATGGCCCGCCAGCTTGAAAAGCTGGGCGTCGACGTAATCGAGGCGGGCTTCGCCATCGCGTCTCCCATGGACCACAAAAGCGTGCAGGCCATCGCCGCCGCGGTGACGAACTGCACGGTCGCCTCGCTCGCGCGCTGCGCCAAGGGCGATATCGACGCGGCGTGGGACGCCGTGAAGGAAGCGAACCACCCCTGCATCCACGTCTTCCTTGCGACGAGCGACATCCACATGGAGTACAAGCTCAAGATGACGCGCGATCAGGTCATCGACCGCATCCGCGAGATGGTCGCCTACGCCAAGAGCTATTGCGATGACATCGAGTTTTCCGCCGAGGACGCCTCCCGCTCCGACTGGGCATTTCTGGCCCATTGCTACTCCACTGCCGTCGCCGCGGGCGCGACGACGCTGAATGTGCCCGACACCGTCGGCTACTCCACGCCGCAGGAGATGTATGACCTCATCACCTACCTGCGTGAAAACATCGAGGGCGTCGAGCATGTCGACATCTCCGTCCACTGCCACAACGACCTCGGCATGGCGGTCGCGAATTCGCTCGAATGCGTCCGCGCGGGCGCGACACAGGTCGAATGCACGGTCAACGGCATCGGCGAGCGCGCGGGCAACGCGAGCCTTGAAGAGATCGTCATGGCGCTGCGCACGAGAAAGGACTTCTACGACGCCGAGACCGGCGTGAACACCAAGCAGATCTACCGCTCGAGCAAGCTGCTGAGCAACATCACGGGCGTGCCCATCCCGCCGAGCAAGGCCATCGTCGGCGCGAACGCCTTCGCGCACGAGTCGGGCATCCATCAGCACGGCGTCATTGCCAATGCAAGAACGTACGAGATCATGAACTCCACCGACGTCGGCATCCCGCAGAACACGATGGTGCTCGGCAAGCACTCCGGCAAGCACGCGCTGCGCGAAAAGCTCGAATCCATGGGCTATGAATTGAGCGACGAGGAGCTTGAAAGCGTGTTCACCCGCTTCAAGGATCTCGCCGACAAGAAAAAGAACATCACGAGCAGCGACATTGAGGCGCTCGTGCTCCACCGCCAGGCCGCGGTGCAGGGCAGCTGCCAGCTCGTGAGTCATGTGGTCAACACGGGCCACGGCGTGCCGAACATCTCGTGCATCAAGCTCCAGCGCGGCGACGAGCAGATCGAAGACGTCGCCATCGGCACGGGCCCGCTGGACGCCTCGTTCAAGGCCATCAACCGCATGCTCCAAATGGACGTGAAGCTCGAGAGCTTCAGCCTGAACGCCGTCACGGACGGCGAGGACGCCATCGGCGAGGCCGTGGTCAAGGTCTCCGGCCCCGACGGGCGGTCGTACACCGGCTCGGGTCTCTCGACCGATATCATCGAATCGTCGATCCGCGCCTACGTTAACGGAATCAACAAGATCATGGAATCCGGCAACTGAAAGGAGAAACGCGACATGGGCATGACAATGACGCAGAAAATTCTCGCCAAGCACGCAGGACTTGAGAGCGTGCGCGCGGGCCAGCTCATCCAGGCAAAGCTCGACCTCGTCCTCGGCAACGACATCACGACCCCCGTGGCCATCAACGAATTTGAATCCGCGGGCTTTGAAAAAGTCTTCGACAAGAGCCGCATCGCCATGGTGATGGATCACTTCGCACCGAACAAGGACATCAAGTCCGCCACGCAGTGCAAGCAGTGCCGCACCTTTGCCCGCCGCTTCGACATCGACCACTTCTACGATGTCGGCACGATGGGCATCGAGCACGCGCTGCTGCCCGAGCAGGGGCTTGTCGCCCCGGGCGAGGCCGTGATCGGCGCGGACTCGCACACCTGCACCTACGGCGCGCTCGGCGCGTTCTCCACCGGCGTCGGCTCGACCGACATGGGTGCGGCCATGGCCGCGGGCGAGACGTGGTTCAAGGTCCCGTCCGCCATCAAGGTGAATCTCACCGGCAAGCTCCATCCGTTTGTCTCCGGCAAGGACGTCATCCTGACGCTCATCGGCATGATCGGCGTGGACGGCGCACGCTACCAGTCCATTGAATTTGCAGGCGAGGGCGTCAAGAACCTCACGATCTATGACCGCCTGACGATCTGCAACATGGCCATCGAGGCGGGCGGCAAAAACGGCATCTTCCCCGTCGACGACGTGACGCGCGCCTATGTTGAGGGCCGCGTGGACCGCCCCTGGACAGCGTTCGAGGCCGATCCCGACGCAGAATATGAGCGCGTTATCGACATTGACCTCGGCAAGGTCGACTGCACGGTCGCCTGGCCGCACCTGCCCGAAAACGCGCACAGCGCGCGCGAGGGCAGCGACATCACCATCGACCAGATCGTCATCGGCTCGTGCACGAACGGCCAGCTCCCCGACATGGCCGCTGCCGCCGCGATCCTGAAGGGCCATCACCTGGCCCCGAACGTCCGCGGCATCGTCATCCCCGCCACGCAGGCAGTCTACCGTGCCTGCATGCACGAGGGCTACACCGACATTTTCCTCGACGCAGGCTGCATCGTCTCCACGCCCACGTGCGGGCCGTGCCTCGGCGGCTACATGGGCATCCTCGCCGCCGGCGAGCGCTGCGTTTCCACCACCAACCGCAACTTTGTCGGCCGCATGGGCCACGTCGACAGCGAGGTCTACCTCGCCTCCCCAGCGGTCGCCGCGGCATCGGGCATTACCGGCCACATTTCTCATCCGGAGGAGGTCATGAACAAATGAATACACACGGCATTGTCCATAAGTATGGGGATCACGTCGATACGGACGTCATCATCCCCGCGCGCTATCTGAACACCCAGAGCCACAAGGAGCTCGCCTCCCACTGCATGGAGGACATCGACAAGGATTTCATCCACCGCGTCAAAGACGGCGACATCATGGTCGCGGGCGTGAACTTCGGCTGCGGCTCGTCGCGCGAGCACGCGCCCGTCGCCATCAAGGCAAGCGGCATCTCCTGCGTCATCGCGGCGAATTTCGCCCGTATCTTCTACCGCAACGCCATCAACATCGGCCTCGCCATTTTGGAGTGTCCCGCCGCGAGCGCGGAGATCGAAAACGGCGACGAGGTAACGGTCGACTTTGACACCGGCGTCATCACAGACGTGACAAAGGGCACGACGTATCAGGCTGAGCCCTTCCCGCCGTTTATCAAGGACATGATCGCGCGCGGCGGCCTGATGGCCTCGCTCAAGGCAAAGGAGGCGGCGAAATGAACAAGACCATTGCCATCATCAAGGGCGACGGCATCGGCCCCGAGATCGTCACCGAGGCCATGGGTGTTTTAGACGCCGTGGCCGCGAAGTTTGGCCACACCTTCACCTACGTCGACGCGCCGATGGGCGGCAACGCCATCGATAAATTCGGTGTGCCGCTGCCGGATTCGAGTTTAGCGACCTGCCGTAACGCGGACAGCGTGCTGCTCGGCGCGGTCGGCGGCCCGAAGTGGGACGACCAGCCCGCCGCCAACCGTCCCGAGCGCGGTCTGCTCAAGCTGCGCGAGGGCATGGGCCTCTACACGAACGTGCGCCCTGCGAAGATGTTCTCCGAGCTCTCCGCCGCCTGCCCGCTGCGCGCTGACATCGCGGCAAACGGCATCGACTTCATCGTCGTGCGCGAACTCATCGGCGGCGTGTACTTCGGCGAGCACCGCACGGAAGAGACGAACGGCGAGCAGAAGGCCACCGACATCATGGCCTACTCTGAGCACGAGATCAAGCGTGTCGCCCGCGTCGCGTTCGAGACCGCGCGCAAGCGCCGCAAGCGCGTCACCTCCATCGACAAGGCCAACGTGCTCGACACCTCGCGCCTCTGGCGCAAGACGGTCACGGAGGTCGCAAAAGACTATCCCGACGTCGAGCTTCGCCACATGTATGTCGACAACGCGGCGATGCAGCTCGTGCGCGACCCGAGCCAGTTCGACGTCATCGTGACCGAAAACCTCTTTGGCGACATCCTCTCCGACGAGGCGAGCCAGATCACGGGCTCGATCGGCATGATCCCGTCCTCCAGCATGGGCGACGGCACGAACGGACTCTATGAGCCCATCCACGGCTCCGCGCCCGACATTGCGGGGCAGGACAAGGCAAACCCCATCGGCACGATCCTGGCCGCCGCGATGATGCTGCGCTACAGCTTCGACATGGCCGCCGAGGCCGACGCCATCGAGCGCGCGGTGGATAAAACGCTGCGCTCGGGCTTCCGCTGCGGCGACATCATGCAGGAAAACTGCCAACTCGTCGGCTGCAAGGCCATGGGTGCGGAGATCCGCAGCCGTATCTGAAATGATCTCTTCCAAACTTCTTTATGAACCTCTCCTTTGATCCTCTGCATCGCGCGGCGATGCGAAAAAGGTTCCCAAGCCATTGGCTTGGGAACCTTTTTTCTTCCGCTGTCAAATTTTGCCGATCAGCACAACGATCCCGCCGATCGCGGCCGCGACAAGCAGGTACAGCATCATGGCCGCGCTGCGCTTGATGACGACCGCCCGCCACGGCTTCACGTAGGGAACGCCCTCCATGCCCTCGATACGCCAGATCTTGCTGTGGCCGACCCACAGCAGGTCGATGACAAAGCCGTCGAACCAGTTCATCACCACGAGGAAAAGGTAGGCTTCAAAGCAGGCGGTATGGAAGTCCTTCACGCCGTTCCATCCGGCGATGACCGCGATCAGCACGACGAAGATCACAAGGCAGAAGAACATCATAAAGCGCTTGCCCTTGCGCAGCTCCTCAGTCTTGTCGGCGATGCCGCGCTTCTGCGCCTCGTCGAGATACGCGTCCGGGTAAAAATAGAGGCAGTTGTGCCCGCTGTCTCGCACCGCGCATTTGACCAGCGCGAGATACAGAAGACAACATAAAATGATCTGAAGCAGTAACAGCATGGCTGTGTTCTCCTTTGAAAAATGCTCTTAAGATGCAAAACCGGCGTTCAGTGCAGCTTCTTCCCCATTTCGATCCGCACCTCGTGCCGCTCAGGATCGTCGTTGGAGTAGGCATACAGGTCGAAGCCGACGATCGTAAAACCGTTCTTTTTGTAAAACGCGATGGCGTTTTCATTGCACGACTGCGTCTCTAAAATCAGCATGCGCGCTCCGGCGTCCTCCGCTGCTCGCTCTATGGGCTTCATCAGCGCCGTGCCGACGCCCCTGCTGCGCTCGGAAAAGTCCAGCACGCAGATGTTGCTGAGCCGAAAACGGTTATTCCAGCCCTCTATCGAGCCTTCGACATATCCGATCAGTTTTTCGCCCTCGAACGCGCCGAAGGCGATCGGGTCTTCGAGCCATTCGCCGAAGAACACATCGTCGAACGATCTCTCAGTCGGCTCCGCAAAGGGCACATAGTCCATCTGAAAGCCCGTCTCGGACGGGCGGATCTCATAATAGCCATTCGTGCGGTAGCAAGCCGTAAATGTTTTGCCCGCATATATCTCCCTGTCCAAGGGTCTGATCTCCATGCACTCTCCCCTTTCCCATCCAACATTTGATTGGTCCACATCCTACCACATCTTTTTACAAAGTACAAGCGCCCAGCCGAATGGCTGGGCGCTTGTTTGATTCAATAAAAGCCTATGCCGAAAGCGATTTGCTTACTGCATGTCCTTGATCGCGGCCTGAGCGGCGGCGAGGCGGGCGATGGGGACACGGAACGGGCTGCAGGAGACATAGTCCAGGCCGACCTTGTGGCAGAACTCGACGGACGTGGGATCGCCGCCGTGCTCGCCGCAGATGCCGAGATGGATGTGCGGGTTGGTCTCGCGGCCCATCTTGGCGGCCATGGAGACGAGCTTGCCGACGCCGGTCTGATCGAGACGGGCGAACGGATCGCTCTCGTAGATCTTCTTGTCGTAGTACGCGCCGAGGAACTTGCCGGCATCGTCACGGCTGAAGCCGAAGGTCATCTGGGTCAGGTCGTTCGTGCCGAAGGAGAAGAAGTCCGCTTCCTTGGCGATCTCGTCCGCGGTCAGAGCGGCGCGCGGGATCTCGATCATGGTGCCGACCTTGTACTTCATGGAGCTGCCGGCCTCGGCGATCAGCTTGTCAGCGACCTCGACGACGACGTCCTTGACGTACTTGAGCTCCTTGACCTCGCCGACGAGCGGGATCATGATCTCGGGGATGATGTTCCAGTCGGGATGCGCGGCGTTGACGTTCAGCGCAGCCTTGATGACTGCACGGGTCTGCATGGCAGCGATCTCGGGGAACGTAACGGCCAGACGGCAGCCGCGGTGGCCCATCATGGGGTTGAACTCGTGCAGGGAGGCGATGATGTTCTTGATGTCCTGAACGCTCTTGCCCATGTCCTTGGCGAGCTGCTCGATGTCAGCTTCCTCGGTGGGAACGAACTCGTGCAGCGGGGGATCGAGGAAACGAACGGTCATCGGACGGCCCTCGAGCGCGATATACATGGCTTCAAAGTCGCCCTGCTGCATCGGCTCGAGCTTAGCGAGCGCCTTCTCGCGCTGCTCGACGGTGTCGGAGCAGATCATCTCGCGGATGGCGGGGATACGGTCAGCCTCGAAGAACATGTGCTCGGTGCGGCAGAGGCCGATGCCCTCAGCGCCGAACTTCACGGCCTGCTCGGTGTCATGCGGGTTATCGGCGTTCGTGCGGACGCCCAGACGGCGATACTTGTCGGCCCAAGCCATGACGCGGCCGAACTCGCCGCCGATGGTGGCGTCGACCGTGGGGATGATGCCGTCGTAGATGTTACCGGTGGAACCATCGATGGAGATGAAGTCGCCCTCGTGATAGGTCTTGCCGGCGAGCTCGAACTTCTTGTTCTCCTCGTCCATGTTGATCTCGCCGCAGCCGGAGACGCAGCACTTGCCCATGCCGCGCGCGACGACAGCCGCGTGGGAGGTCATACCGCCGCGGACGGTCAGGATGCCCTGGGAGGCCTTCATGCCCTCGATATCCTCCGGAGAGGTCTCGAGACGGACGAGAACGACCTTCTCGCCGCGCTCCTTCCACTCTTTGGCATCCTCAGCGGAGAAGACGATCTTGCCGCAGGCGGCGCCGGGGGAGGCGGGCAGAGCCTTGGCGATGGCGGGAGCCTTCTTGAGGACAGCCGCATCGAACTGGGGATGGAGCAGGGTGTCGAGGTTGCGCGGGTCGATCATGGAGACGGCCTTCTTCTCGTCGATCATGCCCTCGTCCACGAGGTCGCAGGCGATCTTGAGAGCAGCCTGCGCGGTGCGCTTGCCGCTGCGGCACTGGAGCATATAGAGCTTGCCGTTCTCGACGGTGAACTCCATGTCCTGCATGTCGCGGTAGTGATCCTCGAGCAGGTCGCAGACCTTGACGAAGTCGGCGTAAGCCTGGGGGAACTTCTCTTCCATCTGGGAGATGGGCATCGGGGTGCGGACGCCGGCGACGACGTCCTCGCCCTGAGCGTTGGTCAGGAACTCGCCCATGAGCTTCTTCTCGCCGGTGGCGGGGTCACGGGTGAAGGCGACGCCGGTACCGGAGTTGTCGTTCAGGTTGCCGAAGACCATCGGCATGACGTTGACGGCAGTGCCCCAGGAATAGGGGATGTCGTTGTCGCGGCGATAGACGTTCGCGCGCGGGTTGTCCCAGGAGCGGAACACGGCGCGGATGGCTTCGTACAGCTGGGTCTTGGGGTCGGAGGGGAAGTCCTCGCCGATCTGCTGCTTGTACTCGGCCTTGAACTGCTCGGCGAGTTCCTTGAGGTCGGCCGCGGTAAGCTCGATGTCGAGCTTGACGCCGCGCTTTTCCTTCATCGCGTCGATGAGCTGCTCAAAGTACTTCTTGCCAACTTCCATAACGACGTCGGAGAACATCTGGATGAAGCGGCGATAGGAGTCGTAAACGAAACGCTCGAAGTTGGGATCGGGGTTGCCCGCGATCATGGCGGCGACGACGTCGTCGTTGAGACCGAGGTTCAGGATGGTATCCATCATGCCGGGCATGGAAGCGCGCGCGCCGGAACGGACGGAGACGAGCAGGGGGTTCTTCAGATCGCCGAACTTCTTGCCGTTCATCTCTTCCATCTTCGCGACGTATTCCATGATCTCTGCCATGATCTCGTCGTTGATCTTGCGGCCGTCCTCGTAATACTGGGTGCAGGCTTCGGTCGTGATGGTGAAGCCCTGGGGCACGGGCAGACCGATGTTGGTCATCTCGGCCAGGTTCGCGCCCTTGCCGCCCAGAAGCTCACGCATGGTAGCGTTGCCTTCCGAAAACAGGTAGACATACTTTTTGCTCATTGGTTTTCCTCCATTAAAAATGTATCGCTGTGTGATCATTATCAAGCCACATTATTATAGACAGAAAATTCCCGACTTTCAATAACAAGTTGGGAAATTTTTGTCGACTTTCCGCATTTTTTCTCCCACAAAACGCAATTTGGCGCAAAATCGTTCTGTTTTTCCGTCGCGGGGCGCGGATTTTCTTGCAAGCGCCGCACTTTTGCGATATACTATTTTTAAATTTGCGCTGAAAATGCGCGCAGAGTACAGAGCATGGAGCGGGCAATGGAGCTTTTGGATTTTGCAAAAACCGATACGGCGGCGCGTCTTCGCGCCGCGGCAAAGCGCGGCGCACTGTCGCACGCACTCATTTTCAGCGGCAGCGGCGACCGCGTGAGCGCTGCGCGCTATGCCGCCGCGGCGATGGAGTGCACAGCGGAAAGCAAGCCCTGCCTCGCCTGCCATGCCTGCCGCAAGGTGATGCAGGACATCCACCCCGACGTCACGTTCGTGCGCGACGCAGAGCACAAGGAGCTCTCGATCGACACGGTGCGCGCGATGCGCGCCGACGCGTTCATCCGCCCGAACGAGGGCGCGCGCAAGGTCTACATTTTCGAGGACTGCACCATCCTGACGGAAAAGGACCAGAACGTGCTTTTGAAGCTTGTGGAGGAGGGGCCCGCTTACGCAGCGTTCTTCTTCTGCGCGGAAAATCCGGCGGTTCTGCTCCAGACCATCCGCTCGCGCTGCGTGGAGGTCAAGCTCTCCCCCACCGTCGAAGAGGGCGGTGCGCCCGACGAGCGCGCGCTTGAGCTCGCGCGGCTCATCGCCGAGGGGTCGCACGCGTCCCGCGCGGCATTCCTCGCAAAGCTCGAAACGCAGAAGGTCACGCGCGACGACCTGTCCTCGCTTTTTGAGGGGACGCGGCTTCTGCTCTCGTCCGCCCTGCTGGGGCAGTACGGCGTGAGCGTACCGGAGAGGGATCTTCGCATCGCGCGGTCACTGGCTTCGCGCTTGACAAAAGCCAAATTACTCGGCACAATAGATTTATTGCAGGACTACCGCAATAAATGCACCTATAACGTCGGCGTCGGGCCCACGCTGGGCGGCTTCGCCGTTGAATTGGAGGAAACCCTTTGACAGAAGTGATCGGAGTCCGCTTCCGCGGCGGATGCAAGGAATATTATTTTGACCCGCACGGCATCACGGTCGAACCCAACCAGTTCGTCATCGTCGAGACCGCGCAGGGGCTCGAGTACGCCCAGTGCGTCTCGGGCAACCATGAGGTGGAGGACGATTCCGTCGTCCAACCGCTGCGCCCGCTCGTGCGCGTGGCGACAGAGAACGATGACCGCACCTACGCCTACAACAAAACGCGCGAAAAGAACGCCTTCGAGGTCTGCCAGAAGAAGATCGCCGAGCGTGGGCTCGACATGAAGCTCGTGCGCGTGGAGAGCAACTTCGACGGCAGCAAGATCATCTTTTTCTTCACGTCCGATGGGCGCGTGGACTTCCGCGAGCTCGTGCGCGACTTAGCCGGTGTGTTCCGTGCCCGCATCGAGCTGCGGCAGATCGGCGTGCGCGACGAGGCGAAGATGCTCGGCGGCCTCGGCATCTGCGGAAGGCCTTTTTGCTGCTCGCAGTTTTTGGACGACTTCGTCCCTGTTTCGATCAAGATGGCCAAGACGCAGAATCTGAGCCTGAACCCGACGAAGATCTCCGGCACGTGCGGCAGGCTCATGTGCTGCCTCAAATACGAGCAGAACGCCTACGAGGACGCGGCGCGCCGCTGCCCGAAGCAGGATTCGTTCGTCGCAACGCCCGACGGTCTCGGCAACGTGAGCTCGGTCGACATTCTGCGCGAGCAGGTGCTCGTGCGCCTCGACGGGCAGAATGAAAGCCCCAAGCGCTACCGCACCTGCGAAATTCAGGTGCTTCGCAACGGCAAGGGCTCGCGCGACGGCATCGAGCTCCCCACGACGCTTCCCGAGCGCTATCAGGAACCGCCGGAGGAGCCGCAGCTGACGCTGAACTTCTTCTCGTCTGCCAAGCCCATCGTGCCGCCCGAACAGTGGACGGCCCCCGTCGCAAAAGCGGACGCCCCCGCCGCTGACGAGGAGGAGAAGGAAAAGCGCCGTTCCCGCCGCGGCGGCCGCGGTCATCGCGGCGGCAGAGGCCGCGGCAAGGGCAGCGGTGAAGGCGGCGAGAAGTCCGCCGCGCCGAAGAGTGAAAACACGCCCCAAAAGGGTGGCGACAAGCCCGCCGAAAAGCGAAGCGAACGCCCCGCGCGCGGCGATAAGCCGAGCAGCGAACGTCCGCCCCGCGATCCCGACAAGAACGGCGAGCGCCGCGCCCCGCGTCAGAGCAAGCCGAACAGCGAAACTCCCGACGCGCTGAAAGCCCCGCGTCCGCCCCGCCCGCTGAAAGCGGAGGGCGCGAGCGAGGGCGGCGAGAACAAGCCGCGCCGCCGCAGCCACCGCGGCGGCAGAGGCCGCCGCAGAAGCGGCGGTCAGGGCGGCGAAAATCCCGCGCCGAAGAACGAAGCGTAAACAAGAAATAGAACCGCCGCGAAGCACAGCTGTTTCGCGGCGGTTTTGCCAAAAGGCGGAAAGGAGTCATTCTCATGCTGTATCATGCCTCCCCTATCGGCGGTCTCACCGTCCTCACGCCGCACGTCTCCAACCACGGCCGCCCGCTCGTCTACTTTTCGAAGAAACGGGAAAATGTGCTGGTCTATCTGAGCAATGCCGTTGAAAAATACTGCCGCGACACCGGCTTTGTCCACACGGGCCGGTGGGAAAAATGGGGGCCTTACGGCTTCGACTTAGACGGCGTGCAGCGGCTGGAGGAATACTACCCCAACGCGCTGGAGGAGACCTATGCCGGCGTCTCCGGCTATATCTACGGCGCGGAACCGGCAAATACCGCCCCTGTTTCCGACGTGCCGTTCGCGGTCACGTCCGAAGAGGCGGTAGCAGTCGTCTCGTGCGAGTTCGTCCCCGATGCCTATGAGGCCATTCTCCGCGCAGAGCGGGAGGGGCTGCTGCGCATTCTGCACTATGCGCAGACCGGCGATCCGTTCCGCGCCTGGATATGGCAAACCATGAAACATGAATACGAAAATGCCGAAAAGCAGCCCGACTACCGTCATTTTATCAAAGGAAAATTTGGCATCATCGGCTGATATCTTTACGCAAAACATCCCTTTTCATTTCTCCCGCGCCGTGGTATACTTTCGTCGAAAAACAACGAGAGAAGAAGAGAGGAACAACCATGCTGAAATTCAACAAGGTGCTGCTCGCCAGCGACTTTGACAACACGCTCGTCTATACGCAGGGCGCGCTCGAGCGCGGTGAGGACATCCCGCCGATGAGCGCGCGCAACCGCGAGGCAGTTGAGTATTTCATTCAAAACGGCGGCTATTTTTCGATCTCCACCGGCCGCGCGCTGCCTGCCTTTGCCCGCTACGCCAAGGATCTGCCCTGCAACGCCCCCTGCGTCATCGCCAACGGCGCGGCCATCTATGACTTCAACAAGGACTGCTATGTGGAGACCGCGTTTTTAGACGCGGACATCTACGACCATGTCGACGCGCTGCTCGAGCGCTTCCCCGGCCTGTGCTTTGAAATTTACCACGACGACCGCCGCATCCACGTCCTGCACCCGAACGACTACACGCGCAACCACGAGCACCTGACGCGCGCGAAGACCGAGGAGGTCAAGGACTTCCGCGAGGTGGACCTTCCGATCATCAAGCTGCTCTTTGAAGAGGAAAAGCCGCTTTTGGAGCAGGTGCGCGACTTCATCGTCTCTCAGGAGTGGGGAAAACGCTACGAGCTCATCTTTTCGAGCGATCACCTGCTTGAGCTGACGCGCCGCGGCGCGACGAAGGGCGGCATGATCTTAAAGCTTGCCAAGCTCCTCGGCGTTGCGCGCAAGGACATCTACTGCATCGGCGACCACAACAACGACATTCCGATGCTCGAGGTCTCCGAGATCGGCTTCGCGCCCGAAAACGCCATCCCCGAGGTCAAGGAATGGGGTGCGCACATCGTCTGCCACTGCAAGGACGGCGCGCTGGCGGACGTGGTGGAGATCCTAAACAGGCGATATTGACTTCAAAAAAGCGGCTTTTGCCGCTTTTTTGAGGGGGATCACACTCCGCTTCGTGCCTTGCCGCCCGCAGGGCGGCTGCGACACGCGCAGAGCGAGAAGAATAAATCGCCACGCACATGTCGCGGCGATTTATGATCGAAATTTATTTCGCGTCTGCGGACGCGAAAGTCTGCGACGCTTTTTGATCTTGCAGATACAATGTCCCTCTTGTGCGTAAAAATCTGCGAGACGCTTTTTTATCCTCTGCTGTCCTTTTTCGTACAACTTTTCGTTTGCTCGCGCATATAATAGCCGGGTGAGAGAAAAGCTGAAAGGAATGGTACAATGAAGGAAAAAGACAACATCCGTCATGGCGACGTGGACGACATGATCTTCGGCAGCGAGGCTCATGTCAGCGAACGATAATATGCCAAAAGGCTCCGCTTTCGCGGAGCCTTTTCTCACTTTTATAACGCCTTTTCGATCGTGCCGCCGCCGAGGACCTCTTCGCCATCATAGAAGACGACAGCCTGTCCCGCCGTGACGGCGCGCTGGGGTGTGAGGAACTCGACATGCGCGCAGCCTCCTTCCAGCGGTGTGACGACGGCGTCGCACTCTTTCTGGCTGTAGCGCGTTTTGGCGGTGCAATAGACTTTTTCCGCAGGCGTCTCCCCCGCGATCCAGTTCACGCGCGAGGCGAGCAGCGCTGCGGAAAACAGTTCCTCGTTGTCGCCGAGCAGCACGGTATTATTTTCGGCATTTTTGGATATCACATAGAGCGGGCGGTCCGCACTCACGCCGAGACCCTTGCGCTGACCCGCCGTGTAGCACTCCAAACCGCGGTGGTGGCCGAGCACGCGGCCCGTTTCGTCGACAAAGTCGCCGGGCTGCGGCGTGACGCCGCCGTAGTCGTGCAGAAAGCGCACATAGTCCCCATCGGGGATGAAGCAGATGTCCTGCGAATCGGCCTGATGGGCGTTTTCAAGGCCCGCCTCCTCCGCCTGTTCGCGAATTTCCGGCTTTTCAAAGCTGCCGACCGGCAGCAGCAGGTGCGAGAGCTGTTCCTGCGTGAGCTGATAGAGCACGTAGCTCTGGTCCTTCGCGCGGCTCTCGCCGCGCAGCAGCCGGTAACGTCCGCTCGCTTCGTCATAGCCGACGCGGGCATAGTGCCCCGTCGCGATGTAGTCAAAGCCCATCTCCAGCGCGCGGTCCAAAAATGCACCGAATTTGAGGCAGCGGTTGCAGTCGATGCACGGATTCGGCGTGCGGCCCGCGCGGTACTCGCTGACGAAGTGATCCATCACCTCGCGCGCAAAAAGCTCGTGCTCGTCGAAGATGTAAAACGGCATACCGAGACCGTCGGCAATGCGCTTCGCGCCGTCCGTCTCGTTGCCGCAGAGCGACAGCGTCGCGCCCGCGCACTCGTAGCCCTGCTTTTGCAGCAAAAGCGCGGCGGCGGAGGAATCCACGCCGCCGCTCATGGCGATCAAAACTTTTTTCTTCATCTGTGTCCCTTAATCCAGATACTTTTGCAGAAATGCCTCGCTCGAAAGCGCGTCGGACATCTCCACGAGCGTGCGGTTGAAGCCGCCGGCGTAGTCGCTGCCGCGGTCCTTGAGCTGTACGCGCCCGGCCTTTACCGCGGGGAGCGAGACGGTAAAGAGCGAGCCCTTTCCCTCTTCCGACTGCGCGACGATCATGCCGCCGTGGCCCTGCGCGATGCGCTGGCAGATGGGAAGGCCCAGTCCCAAGCCGCGCGGCGGCATGGGGTCCTGCCCGCCGTCCATAAAGCGGTCGAACAAATGGGCCAGCGTGTCGCTGTCCATGCCCTTTCCCGTGTCCGCCACGGTGATCTTGACAAATCTCCCCTCCGTTTTCACGCGCACGCGGACACTGCCACCCTTGGGCGTAAATTTAAGCGCGTTGGAGAGGAGATTCAGCAGCAGCTTGCGGATGGCCTCGGCGTCGAGGGCGATGATGCGGCTGTCGCGGTCGGCGAGGAAGTCGAGCTCCACACCGCGCTGCGCAAAAAGGAAGTCCACCTCAGCGCACACGCTGCGGCAGACGCCGACGATGTCGTCATCGTAGAGCTCGAAACGCTTGCGCTCGAACAGGTTCCCCGCGTCGGTCAGATTGCTGATGACGCGGTAGAGCTGGTAATAGCTCTGGTAAAATGCCGCGGCGGTGCGGTCAGTCTTCGGGTCCTTCTCCCGCGTCTCCTGCGGTGCCAGGCGGTCGACCGCCGTGTAGATCGTCGAAAGCGAGGTGCGCAGCTGCAATGCAATATTCGGCAGCACATCCGACAGCATTTTCAGTTCTTCTTCAGTATAATCCCGCATAGCGTCTCCTAATAAAAGTTCTCCTACCGGTAGCATTCACCGCAGGGAGGCGGAGTTTGCGCGGAAAGAATTGGAGTTTTCGCGATAAGCTCGCGCTTAGAACGTTTTGTTGTACAGCGTTGTAGTATGAGGGTAGCAAAATTTCGGTCAAAAAGCAAGGAATTTGTGGAAATTATGAAAAAAATAGAGTTTTTGCAAAAAAGGACTTGCAAAACGAAACTACTGCTATATAATATCTAAATGTACCAAACATTCGATATATTCCGATAAACAGGAAGGAAGTAAGTTTTATGAGTATTAAGGTCGGTATTAACGGCTTTGGCCGCATTGGCCGTATGGTCTTTCGCGCAAGCCTGAACCATCCTGAGATCGAGATCGTGGGCATCAATGACCTCTGCCCCGCCGATTATCTGGCCTACATGTTGAAATACGATACTATGCACGGCAGATTCGCCGCCGATGTGAAGAGCAACGACTACGGCATCGTGGTCAACGGCCGCGAGATCCCCGTCTTCGCCGAGCGCAACCCCGCGGACCTGCCCTGGGGTAAGATCGGCGCGGAGTACGTCGTCGAATCCACGGGCCTGTTCCTGACGAAGGAAAAGGCGCAGGCGCACATCGACGCCGGCGCGAAGAAGGTCGTCATGTCCGCCCCGTCCAAAGATGACACGCCGATGTTCGTCTGCGGCGTCAACCTCGATTCCTACACGAGCGACATGCAGTTCGTCTCCAACGCCTCGTGCACCACGAACTGCCTGGCCCCCATCGCCAAGGTCCTGAACGACTGCTTCGGCATCAAGGATGGCCTGATGACCACCGTGCACTCCGTCACCGCCACGCAGAAGACCGTGGACGGCCCGTCCCTGAAGGACTGGCGCGGCGGCCGCGCGGCCACGGGCAACATCATCCCCTCCTCCACCGGCGCCGCCAAGGCCGTCGGCAAAGTCATCCCCTCGCTCAACGGCAAGCTGACCGGTATGTCCATGCGCGTTCCCACGCTGGATGTCTCCGTCGTCGACCTGACCGTCAACCTTGAAAAGCCCGCCACCTACGATGAGATCTGCGCGGCCATGAAGAAGGCCAGCGAGGGCGAGCTCAAGGGCATCCTCGGCTACACCGACGAACAGGTCGTTTCCTCCGACTTCCTCGGCGATACGCGCACGTCCATCTTCGACGCCAAGGCCGGTATCGCCCTGACGGATACGTTCGTCAAGGTCGTGAGCTGGTACGACAACGAGATCGGCTACTCCAACAAGGTGCTCGACCTCATCGAGCACATGTACTCGGTCGACCACGCCACGAAGTAACTTAGCTTTTTCCTGTTCCTGTTTTTGGGTAAAAACAGGACGGTGCTCCTCTGAGACAAGAGGGATCTGGTGCGAGATCCCTCTTGTTTTTTTCGCGTTTTCGGTGGTATACTGCCATCGTTGCAAATTTTTCTTTGAGGTGGATCATGTTTCAAGGTTTTACGCCCGAGGCCGTCGAGTTCCTCTGGGGCATCAAATTCAACAACAACCGCGAGTGGTTCCTGCCGCGAAAGGAGCAGTTCCTCGCGCTCGTTGACCGGCCGATGCGCGAGCTCGGCAGCGAAATTTTTGACGCGATTGCCGTGGAATATCCCAAACAGTCGCTCAAGCTGCACGTCTGCCGCATCTACCGCGACGCGCGCCGTCTCTTCGGCAGAGGGCCGTATAAGGACCACCTGTGGTTCACGATCGAGCGCCCGCACGAGCGCTTCGAGGGCGTCCCCGCGCTGTATTTCGAGCTCGCACCGAACTACTTCAGCTATGGCTGCGGCTACTGGGATGCCTCCCCCGCCATGATGGCCAAGCTCCGCCGCCGCATCGAGACCGACCCCAAAAGGCTTGAAAAGCTCGTGCGCAAGCTGAATAAATCCCGCTTCACGCTCTCCGGCGAGCAGTTCAAGCGCCCGAAGGGCGACGTCGGCAAGCTCCTGAACCCGTGGTACAACGCGAAAAATATCGCCGTCGGCTATGACGACAATCCCGAAGGCGTGCTGTTCACGCCGGAGCTCAAGGACGAAGTCCTCGCGGGCTTCCGTGAGCTGATGCCGCTGTATCTGTATCTCGATTCGCTGGCGGGCGATCCCGAACCGAATAAAGAATAATGCCGCTCGCAGAGCGGCGAGGAATTCCCACGCCGCGCGGGAGTGCGGTAAAAGGGGGGGACCTTGCCCCTCCTTTTTGGATTATCTTCCCCGCTGTTGCTTCTGACGGCGCGGCATTGCTGCGCTCGCCGCGTTCAGAATTGCTTCTATTTTAGTTCTGTGCTGTGATATAGATCTCTTCTGTCTTTTGTTGAGCGGAGATAAGCAGTTCTTTTGCGTCACCGTAGTTTTGCACTTCCATTTTTTCGAGTGCATCGGTCACTGCGTTGAATAGCGTGGTGTACATTTTCTGATAGTCAGTCATTACAGACACCTCCTTAACCCTTTTCGGTTATTTTAACCCAAAAGAGTTAATCTTTTCAAGAGGAAAACGATATTCTTTATGAAAAGAAAGCGGGGTGGTCGTGATGACAGTGGGTGAAGCCGTGCGGCGGCGCATTTTGGCGCTGTGCGAAGAACGAAGTATCACGATCAACCGCTTGAGCATCCTCAGCGGCGTCACGCAATCCACGCTTAATAACATTATGAGCGGCCGAAACCACACGACGACCGTCGCAACGGTCAAAAAGCTCTGCGACGGCCTGAATATCACCGTCGATGAATTTTTCTGCCCCGAATACTTCCACGATCTCGAACAGGAATTAAAATAAAACGACCGCCACTGCGGTCGTTTTTTGTTATGCGGCGGGCGAAGCAATGCCGCTTCGGCAGGCATTATCGAGACGGCATCATCCGAAGCAGGCGCAGTTCTTACCGGAAGTACCACAGGGAGGATAATCCAAAAAGGGAGGGGCGTAGCCCCTCCCTTTTGGTCGTTAGGGGGTGCAGGGGGCGAAGTCGAAACGCCCCCTGCCTTTCTCTTGGGGGTTCCAAAGGGGGAGGTTCTCTTTTGAAAGAGAATCTCCCCCTTTGCCCCGTGCAGCGCCATCGGCGCTGCCCTCCCCCCGCACTTTCGTGCAGAAAATCAAAAAGCGACGGCTTTTTCAGCCGTCGCTTCTCTATCTGCATTACTGCAAAACCTTTTTGTTGCCGTGGGTGGCCTTCATGCGCAGCTCTTTGTTGAGGATCGTCTTGCGGATGCGCAGAGACTTCGGCGTGACCTCAAGCAGCTCGTCGTCGGCGAGGAACTCGAGGCACTGCTCCAAGCTCATTTGCTTGGGCGGGACAAGGCGCAGCGCGTCGTCCGAGCCGGAAGCGCGCATGTTCGTCAGCTGCTTCTTCTTGCACACGTTGACCGTGATGTCCTCCTGCTTGGGGGACTGACCGACGACCATACCCTCATACACGTCGACGCCCGCGCCGATGAACAGCACGCCGCGCTCCTGTGCGTTGAAGAGACCGTAGGTGATGGACGTGCCCGTTTCGGAGGCGACGAGAGAGCCGGTATTGCGGCGGGCAAGCTCGCCCTTGTAGGGTGCGTAGGAATCAAACACGCTCGCCATGATGCCCTCGCCCTTGGTGTCGGTGAGGAACTCGTTGCGGTAACCGAACAGGCCGCGCGCGGGGATCAGGAATTCGAGCTTCATGCGGCTGCCGATCGGCGTCATCTCGGCGAGGTCGCCCTTGCGGGAGCCGAGCTTTTCGATGACTGCGCCGACATACTCCTGCGGCACGTCGCACACAAGGCGTTCGATGGGCTCGCACTTCTTGCCGTCGATCATCTGATACAGGACGCGCGGGGGCGAGACCTGGAACTCATAGCCTTCGCGGCGCATGGTCTCGATGAGGATGGACAGCGACATTTCGCCGCGGCCCGCGACGTTGAACGCGTCCGTCGAGCCCTCGAGCTCGGTGACGCGGAGCGAAACATCCTTGAGCGTTTCGCGGAAGAGACGGTCGCGCAGCTGGCGCGAGGTGACGAACTTACCCTCACGTCCGGCGTAGGGAGAGTCGTTGATGGAGAACGTCATCTCCATCGTGGGGGCGCTGATCTTGACGAACGGGAGCGGCTCGACGCACTCGGGCGCGCAGATCGTATCGCCGATCGTGATGTCACCGATGCCGGACAGGCAGATGATGTTGCCCGCGGTGGACTCGGTGACGGGGTTCTTGGCAAGGCCCTCAAATTCGTACATGGAGACGGCCTTGGCCTTCTTCGGCGCGGCGTCGGGGTCGTGGTAGTTGCAGACCATGATCTCCTGGTTCTGCTTGAGCGTGCCGCGCTCGATGCGACCGATGGCCATGCGGCCAACATACTCGTTGTAGTCAATGGCGGAGACGAGCATCTGGAACGGCGCGTCCACATCGGCCTCCGGCGCGGGGATATACTCAAGGATCGTGTCGAACAGGGGCTTTAAGTCCGTGCCGACAACGTCGGGCGAATAGGACGCCGTACCGTTGCGGCCGGAGCAGAACAGCATTGGGGAATCGAGCTGCTCGGGCGTCGCATCGAGGTCCATCAAAAGCTCGAGCACCTCGTCCACGACCTCGTGGATGCGCTGGTCGGGGCGGTCGATCTTGTTGACGACGACGATGACGCGGTGACCCAGCTCCAGCGCGCGGGAGAGGACGAAGCGCGTCTGCGGCATGGGGCCCTCAGCGGCGTCGACGAGCAGGATGACGCCGTTGACCATCTTGAGGATACGCTCGACCTCTCCGCCGAAGTCGGCGTGGCCCGGGGTATCGACAATGTTGATCTTGGTGTCGCCGTAGCGGATGGCGGTGTTTTTAGCAAGGATCGTGATGCCGCGCTCACGCTCGAGGTCGTTCGAATCCATAACGCGGTCGACGACCTCCTGATTTTCGCGGTACACGCCGCCCTGCTTGAGCATTTCGTCGACGAGGGTGGTCTTGCCGTGGTCGACGTGGGCGATGATGGCTACATTGCGAAGTTTTTCATTCTGCATAGGTGATCTCTCCTTCCTGCCGCTGGGCAGGGATATCAAATCGTAAGTCTTTAACTGTAATAGTATATTCTGCCGCTTCGTCATTTGCAAGATTTTTTGAAACTTTTTTGTCTCTTTTGCAGAAAAATTAGGAAAAGAGGCTGCCTGTCCTCTCGGGCAGGCAACCTCGCACAGTTTTTACCCGCAAGGGGTATGGGCATCCGTAAAGCAGCAAAGCTGCTAACGGTTGCCCAAGTGCCCGCAGGCACAAATGTTCTTGATCGTTTTCCGCCGCGACCGGTGCGTGGCGGAAAGCACCTCGCGCATAGTGGAAACCAGCGAAGCGCCGCCAGTGGCGGAAACAGCGAGCTGGGTTCGAGGAAGCGACGCGAAACCTGCTCAAATCAGTGGTTTACCACTGATTTGAAGGCGTCAGCCCAGCAATGCACTCAGCTCGTCGATCAACTCGCCAAAGAGCGACAGCGCGTCGTTGACGGGCGCGGGCGTGCGCATGTCGACGCCCATGTCGCGCAGCAGCTCGACCGGCTCTTTCGAGCAGCCGCCGGAGAGGAACTTCTTGTAGTCCTTGACGGCGCTCTCGCCCTCGCGCAGAATGCGGTTGGCGATGGCGACGGCGGCGGAGAAACTCGTCGCGTACTGGAAGACATAGTAATTGTAGTAGAAGTGCGGGATGCGTGTCCACTCAAGCGCGATCTCGTCGTCGGAGATCATCGTATCGCCGAAGTAGAGCTTGTTGAGCGCTAAATACTTCGCGCTCAGCGCGTCGGCGGTCAGCGCCTCGCCGCTCTCGGCCATCTTGCCCATTTGGAGCTCGAACTCGGCGAACATCGTCTGGCGGTACAGTGTACCCTTGAACTGGTCGAGGAAGTGGTTGATGAGATACGCGCGCTGCTTGCGGTCGTCGGTCTTGCCGAGCAGGTAGCGCATCAGGAGGATCTCGTTGCAGGTCGAGGCGACCTCGGCGACGAAGATGACGTACTCCGCCGTATTCACCGGCTGGTATTTGCAGGAGTGCCACGTATGCATGGCGTGGCCCATCTCGTGGACGAGGGTGAACATGCTGTCGAGGTTATCCTTGTGGTTGAGCAGCACGTAGGGGTGGGGCCAGCCGTTGCCGGTGCAGTAGGCGCCGCCGCGCTTGCCGGTGTTCTCATACACGTCGAGCCAGCGGTTGCTAAAGGCCTCCTCAAGCACGTCCGTATAGTCCTTGCCGAGCACCGCGAGTGCTTCGAGCGCGGTCTTCTTGGCCTCTTCAAAGGAGATTTCAACGTCCGCGTCCGCGACGATCGGGGTGTAGACATCGTACATGTGCAGCTCGTCGACGCCTAAGATCTTCTTGCGCAGCTCGACATAGCGGTACATCTTGTCGAGATTGCCGTGCACTGCGTCGATGAGGTTCGTGTAGACCTCGACCGGCACCTCGGTCACGTCAAGGGACGCTTCGAGCGTCGAGTTATAATGGCGCGCGTCGGCGAAGAACTTGAGCTGCTTGAACTGCGCGTCCAGCGTGGAGGCGTAGGTGTTGCGGAACTCGCCCGCGCGCTTGTAGTAGGCCTTGAAGGCGTTTTCGCGCAGCGTGCGATCGGCGCTCATCAGCATGGGGACGAACGTGCCGTCCGTCAGCGTGTGGACCTCGCCCTTTGCGTCGGTCACGTCGGGATAACGCATGTCAGCATTATGGAACATGCTGAACGTGCGGTCAGGGCTTTCGCTGATCTCGCCCGCGGCGGCGAGAATCTTTTCGCACTCGGGCGAAAGGATGTGTGCCTTGCGGCGGCGCAGCTTGTCGATGCTGCGGCGATAGGTCTCGAGCTTCGGCTCCTCGGCGTAGAAGCGCGCAAGCGTTTCGTCAGGGATGGCCATGATCTCGCTCGCTTCAAAAGAGCCCGCGCTGTTCAGCGCGACCGCCGTGGAAAACGCCTTGCTGCGCATGCCCTGATAGAAGGAATTGCCCACGTCCTGGTCGCTGCGGCAGCTCGCGTACTGCACAAACTTCGAAACGCGCACCGTGATCTCATCGCTGAGCGTGAACCAGTCGAGCAGCGTCTTCGCGCTCTCGCCGAGCTTGCCGGCGTAGGCGGCCATGCGCTCGGGATAGGCCTTGAGCGCTTCGAGCTCCTCGTGCCACTTATCATCGCTCGCAAATATGTCGCTTAAATTCCAGGTGAACTCCTCGGGCACCTCGCTGCGCGGGAGGATCGTCTTTCCGTCCATAGGTTTACCGTCCTTTTCTCAATATTTCTCACTGGCCCTGTCCGCCGTCTGCGGTCAGAGCCGCTCTTGCGTCCCATTATAACGGACGGCGGCGGTGAATACAAGCGCTTTTCTCCACCCCTCTCTCGACAAATCAGGCATTGACAAATCCACCGCCAAAAGGGTAAAATATTTTTTATCATCCGCGTCTGTAGCTCAGTTGGATAGAGCGCGAGCCTCCTAAGCGGAAGTAAGTTCTCCCGCCTAAGAGCACACAAATTTGAATATTGACATAAGCCCACGTAGCTCAGCTGGATAGTAGCGATCGCCTCCTAAGCGATAGGTCGGAGGTTCGAATCCTCTCGTGGGTGCCAAAAAGCCTTGGAAAATAACACTTCCAAGGCTTTTTCATTTTATTTTCTTTCAGCACCATGGAGTTTTTCTTCAGCCAAATATGCTTGCATATACAGGCGGTTTTTGCTTACAAAGCTGACGTTAAATCCACCCAAAAGGCAAGCGATATGCTTACAAATGCCAACATTTACCCTTTTTCACCAGTTTTTGCGGTGGTTTTTACCGCTGCATCGAGGATATCCGGTAACAGTTCCGGATGCTTCCGAAGCAGTATTTTCAACTTCTCGATCACATCGTTATCAATCTCTTCCTTCTCTTGTCCGCCGACCTTAGAAAAGAACCCAGAGTCCATTTCCTGCGCAATGAGCTTTCTATCCTCGTCAAAGCCATGGGCATAAGTGTCTGTTACCATTCTGGCCTCAGCGTGTCCCGTATCCCCCTGAACAGCCTTGATATTACCGCTGCTCAGTTTCAGCTTCAGAGACGTACTGCTGTGGCGCAAGCTGTGGAATACAACAGGCCGCAGGTCATTCTTCCTGATCAGCTTGTTGAAGCTCTTGTCGATCACTCTCTGTTCATAGGGATTCCCATTGATCTGCGCCACGACCAATCCATAATCTTTATATTCATCGCTTAAGAGGGCCTTATTCTCCCTCTGCTGTTCCTTGACCTTTCGAAGCTCTTCTACAACGGCTAAGGGAAGATATACGATTCGGTTGCTGCTCTCCGTCTTAGGTGCCTTCAGAACCAGTGTTGTCGTACATTTCTTGGGCATAACCGGCGGGAATTTGAACAGCACCGTACTGCGGTGAACCTGTTCCAGTACCTTAATGCTATCGTTGCTACACCGGCGCAATTCGCGGTCGATCTTCAGGTAGGCTTCTCCCGATGCAACAAGAGCATCATCCATAAAGACATGGTCCCACTGTAGTCCCAATATCTCCCCTAATCGCATAGAGCATCCCAGCGCTAAATACATGGCGATCCGCAGCACTGGATGGTCACAGACATCGAGTGCATGTATCGCTTCTCTGTCTGACCATACCGCTCGTTTCGCAGCCTTACACTCCGGCAGCGTTGCTCCAATAACCGGATTGATGGGTGTATACTTCCAAACCACAGCCTTATTGAACGCCGATTTTAACAGCTTGTGGACCTTTGATACGGTATTCGCGCTGACTTTAGCCCCTGTGTCGAGATGTCCAGATACAACGACCGCAGGCTGGTCCAAGAGCATCGTATAATAGGCATCCATATCCTTTACGGTGATAGATCTCACATAGCGATTGCCGAGGTACGGCCTGACATAGTTTTTCAGCAAACTGATGCTCGATGAGTAGTAGGAGTTGCCCCACTTCTTCAAGCCATAGACCTGTATGTACTCATCAAGGAACTCAGACACTGTGATATCCTTTGTCTGCTGCACAACGCCCTTGGAAAGCCTTGCTGGCGGCTCAAATGTGCCATTTGCCTTTGCCATTTTGATTGACCTGTCTCGAATCACGGCCTCATCTTCGGTCTTAAAGGTTTCCGTGCGCGGCGAAGCCTCACCAGGGCAGCGATAGACCACCTGATACCTGTTTCCTCTTTTTCGAACTGACATAGTTCATCCTTCCTTTCGAATCACATTTTGTATATAATAAAGGCGGGCAGTCACTCAAATATTGAATGCTGCCCGCCTGGGTATTTAAGCCGATGTGCGTTCACCCTTCAGGAACGCTATAAATGAATCACGCGGAATTCGGTAATGATTCCCTATCCGCAGCGCTTTGATCTTTCCAGAATTAACTAAATTATATGCCTTATTCCTGCCGATCATCAGTGTGTCGGCAATGTCCTCTACGTTGAGGACCAACGGCATATCTTCATATTTAACATAAGTCATGTAGTACACCTCTCAATTGATACGAATATATGTACTAATAATGCTCTTTTTCAGTTCTTTACTTTGCGGTAACTTCATCAATCCGCCTCGCCGCGTTTCACGTCAATGTGATATTCGAATATCCCCGAACATTCTCATCGTTCACTCGCTTGACTGTGGCAGCTTCAGGAATTGCTTGCTTCAGCATCTTAGACAGCGCACGGCTAAAGGAAGTCATGTTCAGTTGCGGATAGCCCTCTTCCTCTGCGTACTCCAAGTACGCATCATACAGCTCGGCCGTAGTCACCTGTGAACCCGCCTCAAATGAAATGCAGTCCTCAACAAATGCCTTGGCCGCCAAGATTGCTTGGTTTCCTTCTTGCGGCGCGTACTCAGCAGGGACAGGAACTCTTGTGGGAACCCAGTTTCGAGCAGCCAGATCCTGATACGCCATACAGGCTTCACGGACGATATAGGGAGCCTCATCCAAAAAATGTTGGTACAAATCAGGTATACGTTCTGATTCCTCGACATTTGGGGCAGCAAAAGGCACTACAATCATGCGATTGAACAGCGCATCTTCATGTTCGGCCCGATTCACCTTAATCGAGTGGTTACCGGCCATCATAAGCAAAGGTTTTCTGTAATAGGTAAAGCTCTGCTTATACTTCACTTCGCCCTTCACCGAATCATCGCCGCAGAACGTCTTCAGAACACCGATTGCATTTTGCGGCAATGTCCCGTTGGGCAGATCAAGACAGCTGGCCAGCAGCTTTCCGCACAGTGAGCCGGTCGTAAACCGCCCGCCAAAGTCAGCAATGGACTGGACAGACTCAACGTTTTCTCGCCCTAAGAGCTCCTGCACAAAACGTCCCCATTGGCTCTTGCCGGAATTGCTCGGTCCCAGCATCACATAGAAGTATTTCAGCTGCGTGCCAGTCATGGCAATAGCAAGCATTTCCAACAGCTGACGTCTTACGTCCGGGTTACCTGCGCTGATCTGATCTACAAACATCTCAAAATAGCTTCCTCTCATCGGAGGGTCTAAAACCTGTTCACACGACAGGTCGAACGCATGGAAGAAGTTATCTTCCGGACAAGACAGATGGGCCTGAAGGCTGATTAAATTCAGAGCTCCATCTTTGCAGTTGATGGTATCGCGGGGCGGCTCTAAGTTACGCAGTTCCGGAATATCTGGATGTGACATCAGGCCGCGATAGAGTCTGTGATAGTCAGATGCTGTCAAACTGCTGCGAATATCATCGTACTCGTAAAGCATGGTGCGGATCTCTCGAAGCGCAGCATCCTCGCTCACAAGCTTGCGCCAGCAAGGTGAGTGATACAGGCAGAGAACACCGTCGTATTTCATCCAAGTCCCTTGAGAGACAACATAGGATTCCAAAGCAACAATGTCTCTGGATTCCTCCCGGCTGCCCAGTCCCGAAGAAATATCGGGCGGAAGCATTGCAGCACGCTTCGAGGAAGTCCTAATTGCCAGCACTTCTGGGACTTTGCCCTTCTCCAATTCAGTATAATCTCCTGTTGGAATACGCTCGGGCTTCTGATCGTGACAAAAAGATGCAAGAGCAGGGACGATTTCGGGCTCACCATAATCCCCTCTCGGTATGTCTTCAATCGGCATCGAACTGACCTTAGACAAGCCGTCGGTCAAATCGTATTGAGCACATTGCGTCTCATTGTCTTCAGCATCTTCTAAAGACTCAGCAGGCTCTGAATAATCACCTGTCGGAATATCTTCAGGAACGTATTTAGTCAGCTTTTTGAGCCCTTTCCAAAAGCTGCCAATGCCTTCAGGGATGTCGGTACAACCGACATCCCCAATGTGCTGAAAGCAATCAAAAATAGACATAATCATCACCTCAAATCATCGCAAAATCATTCACAGCATTTGGCTTTTCAACACCACTCTGGTAAGCCATTGTATAGCTTTCCTCGGAGTGTCCCTGCATCGTTCCACCCCAGCTTCTACGCAACTGCTCTTGAACCGCTACCGCGCGAGCCAGGTCCTCATTTTGCACACGTGCAACAGCACCGGAGCGCGCAGTAAATCCAGCTCGGATAACGATAGGTTCTTCATTCCCTCCGGGGATATTCGGTGCTGATACAACTGCCGTAAGTGAGAAGTCAGGAATCTCATCCCAGGAAGATGCGATATAAGTTGCCTTATGATCATTGCAGATGTAGTAGGCAAACCATCTCCGGTCCTTCTTAGCGTCCGATCTGATGATCAGTGTGCCGGAAAACGAATTCTCATCAATTGCTCTGCCGTTGGCGTACATACGAAGAAGCAGCACTTCGCTCTGAACTCCCGGAGCAGCATACCAGAGCTTTCCATCTTCGGGCGTACGGACAATGGCAAAAGTTCCACGCTTACCATTCAGGAAAGCGGACTCAGCAGTAGCAATAACATCAGTAGAATTAATCATTATTAAGCTCCTCCTTAAAATCGTAACCTGCATTTAGTATGCAGGCCACCGCATAGAGCGGTGTCGTTAAAATTATTGTGAGGCAACGCCTCTTTTCAAAGTGCATATCCCTGTAACCATACAAGAACACACGGGATTAATGTGGTCGTGTCACACAACAACTGTATTATAAGCGGCTTCAGGGAGAAAACAAAGCTGAGGAAAACCCGGGTTTTCCTCAGCTTTTTCTCACCCCTCTGCATTTTATTGTGTTGTACAAAAATGCATTAATTTTATCAGCAGCTTTACCTATGGCAATTCCGTGTTCACTTCTCCCAGGAGTGCTTTATCTTCCTTCGCGTCCATTGCTCCGAACAAACTGTCATATAATTCTTGACTGCTTACAGTCCTTGGTATTGGCGGAACATCATCGCTATTTGCAAGATGAGTCCCCAAATCAAACAGCCATTCCAAAAGTTGCGTCTCAGATGTATCTTGCTGCTTCTGTGACTTCAAATCTAAATCAGAATATTGCGTGCTGTTATCCGCGGCAACCAATTTTGCAGATATTTCTCCTACTAAACATTCTGCTCCCTGAGACAGTTTGACATTTTCTGCTTGTCTTCTTCGCTCTTGTAGCATTTTTTCAATACGCCTTGACCATTTCTGTTGAAACAACTCATAATAATGGCAAAGCATATTGTTTAAATAAACCAGATCCTCCTCTTCTTTTGAGCAAAGCTGTCGCGGTAAATTTTGCACATCATTCTTAAATAAAGTACCAATATCAAGAAAATTCAGGACACTACTGCGGCTGTTTTGGGCAATGTTATGCCAAAAAGCACATTCTTGTTCAAATATAATTTCTTGTGAATAATCAAGTGCGGCCATGTTGGATTTTACTGCTGAAATGATTTCCTTATATTTGGACCGATTCTCAACGGAGAACTTGCGTTTTCTCATTTTCTTATATTCCGCGTTTTTCCAGTTGCAAATAAAATTCACAGCAAGGTTGAATCCCTCAGTATTAAATGAATAAGGAACGTTTTTTGAAAGTCAACATATTCCGAGTAAATACTCCTCTGCTCTTTCTTTGCCTTTTCCTCTATCTTGTCCTTACCTGTCTTATCCTTTTTTCTCTTTTCCCCCCTACTTTCGCTTTTTTCTTTGCTATTATCAAATTTTGATTTTTCTTCTGGATCCTTAAGTAAGCCATATTCGATATCTAATGCAATTAGGAAACTACGAAACTGCCTCCGTGTTGCTGTCAATTGTGCTTGTTCCTGCTCGGATGTGAAATACTCAATTTTCTGTTTTCGATTTGCTTCTCTGAATGCGTCTGAAAAGCTGTAAAAATTATTTCTCATATTACATCCCCCTCTAATGCATTTATAGCAATTCATCAAATATTTGTCCAGAGGCAGCATTTCCAAAACCTCCCCGGCGGATGGGCAGATGGGCGACGACAAATAAAAATATTGGGAGAAAACCCGCCATATAAGCGTGAATTCCCCCAATATTTCAAGTTTTATCTGCCCATCCGTCCATCTGCCCACTGTTCCATATCCGCCCGTTTCACCCTCCATTGCTTCCCAATCCTGAACGCCGGCAACTCGCCGGACTGGACCATCTTGTAGAAGGTGTTCTTCCCGATTGCCAGCAGCTCCATCACCTCTCGGGGTGTCAAATACTCGTTGAGCTCCAGTGTGCCGTCATAATCCTCATGCTCATAGCCGAACTCATCGTAGCGGTCATCATATCTTGTCATCGTAAAAACCTCCTATGTTGAAATTGGCATAAAGCCTTATATCCTTGTTGTCCCCTTTCGTCCCATTTAGCGTTATTTCTTACATCTCGATCGTATATTATTAGTAAGAGAAAGAGCCAGAACCCGAAGATCCTCGACGATCACGGGCTCTGGCTCTTTTCCAATTTTGCAGAGATAATGAAAGGTTTTCCGTTCTGCAAGCTGCAAATCAGCGGAAAGCACAAGAAAAATGCGAAAGGGGACTATGACTATGCTGCACCACTTACTGCGTCTCATCCGCACGGTTTTAGCGGAGATCGTCGGCGTTCTGCTTCGAAAGACCATGTTGGCCTAAATGACGCGGGGACAGGAAGGGAGAGGATCACCAAGGATAATCAGAACTTGAATACCAACAACATCATTGAAATTTTGCTGGCCGCTGCCGCCGCGCTGCTCTGTGCAGCGATTGACTATTTTACAAAGGAGAATGAAAACGATGACTGAACATTACACCTGCCGCCACTGCGGAGAAACGATTTTGACCACCCCGATCTGGATGAACGAAAGCCCCCTATGCGAGAGCTGTGCTGAGGAAACAACGATGCTCTGCTCCCACTGCGGTGAGCGCATCTGGCGGGATGACAATGCCGGAGATGAATCCACGCCGCTCTGTCAGGACTGCTATGACCGTCACTACACAAACTGTCATAGCTGCGGTGATATCATCCGCATCAGCCAGACCTATTACGCCTGTGAGAGCGATGGCAACGAATATCCGTTCTGCTATGACTGCTACGCGAGCCGCACTTCCCGCAAGCCGATCCAGGACTACTATTACAAGCCTGAGCCGCTGTTCCGCGGGGACGGTAATCGCTATTTTGGCGTGGAGCTGGAAGTGGACGGAGCCGGTGAGGACGATGACAACGCCGCCGAGGTCATGTCCATTGCAAACGGCAACGGTATTGAAAACCTCTACTGCAAGCACGACGGCTCTCTGGACGACGGCTTTGAGATGGTGACGCATCCCATGACGCTTGCCTACCATCAGTCGGAAATGCCGTGGGCGGACATCTTGCGGAAAGCCGTGCAGATGGGTTACACCAGCCACCAAGCAGGCACCTGTGGACTTCATGTTCACGTCAACCGCAATGCCTTCGGTGAAACGGAAGCACGGCAGGACGCCGTGATCGCCCGCATTCTGTACTTTTTCGAAAAGAACTGGGAGGAGCTTCTGAAGTTTTCCCGCAGAACGCAGTACCAGCTCGACCAGTGGGCCGCCCGCTATGGCTATAAGGACCAGCCAAAAGAGCTCTTGGACCACGCCAAGAAGAGCGCTCACGCCGGTCGCTATACCAGCGTCAACCTCACCAACAAGAACACCATTGAGTTTCGCATTTTCCGTGGAACCCTCAAATACAACACGCTCATTGCCACATTACAGCTCCTTGACCGGATCTGTGATGTGGCTCTTTTCATGTCCGACGAGGAGTTGAAAGCGATGTCGTGGACGACCTTTGTCTCCGGCTGCACACAGCCCGAGCTGGTACAGTATCTGAAGGAGCGGCGCTTATACGTCAACGAGCCGATTGAAAGCGAGGCGGAGGTTTAATATGTGCTGCTTATTCGGTCTGATCGACAGCCGGGGTCAATTCAGTGCCAAGGAAAAGAGCCACGTCCTCTCCATATTGGCGACGGAATGTGAAGAGCGCGGCACAGACGCCACCGGCATCGCGTACTGTTCTCACCGGCATCTGAGCATCTACAAGCGTCCCGTAGCGGCGCATCGGATGAGGTTCCGTATTCCGGCAGACAGCAGGGTCATCATGGGCCATACCCGTATGACCACACAGGGCGATGCGCGAAGGAATCGAAACAATCACCCGTTCCTTGGCTACGTAGAAAATAAGCCGTTCGCCCTTGCACACAACGGCGTTCTCTGGAACGACGGCATTCTTCGCCGCACCAAGCACCTGCCGAAAACAAGGATCGAGACGGATAGCTACGTGGCCGCCCAGCTCATTGAGCAGAAAAATGCCCTCGACTTTTCCAGCCTTACATACATGGCGGAAACGGTCGAGGGTTCTTTTACATTCACTGTGCTGGATCAGCGGGAAAATCTGTACTTCGTGAAGGGGGATAATCCGCTGTGTCTCTATTACTACCCACACTGCGGCCTGTACCTGTATGCGTCCACCGAGGCTATCCTGAACCGCGCGCTGAAACGGCTGCGTCTGCCCATCGGCAAGCCGGAGCGCGTCGAGCTGAACTGCGGAGATATTTTGAAGCTCCGTCCCTCTGGGCAAATGGAAAGGTCCTCTTTCGACGCGGCGAACCTGCTTTGCCCATGGAGCAGCTTTTCACTGTATCCCGTGCAAAGAAAGGCCGTCCCGCAGCAGCACAGAGCCGAGCAGGAATATCTGGACACGCTGAAAGGCGTTGCCGCCTACTACGGCTACAAACCAAGCTCTATTGACGAGCTGCTGGACGTGGGCTTTTCTACCGACGAAATTGAAGAACTGTTGTACGAAAGGATGATCTACTGATGAGTATTTACGAAATCGACGCGAAGGTCAAAGAGTTAAAGGAACTGCGAGACATGGAAGCCGAGGTAAAGTCCTCCATCGCGGCCATTGAAGATTCCCTGAAAGCTGAAATGCTGGCAAAGAACACGGATGTGCTGTCCGGAAAGGACTACCTCATTACTTGGAAAACCATCATTACAAACCGCTTCGACAGCGCCGCCTTCAAGCTGACGCACGCAGATCTGTTCAATCAGTTCAGCCGCAGCACCACTACACGGCGTTTTGTCATTGCGTAAGGGGGATCGCTCATGCAAGTTGTTATTGTGGAACCTGAGAAGAAACCGTTCGTGCAGAACATCGACGATACCCTTACTTCCATGCAGCAGATCGTCGGTGGAACCATTCAGGCGGTCTATCCATTTGAGGAACCGGTCGCCCTGATCTGCAACGATGAAGGAAAGCTGCTGAACCTGCCGCCGAACCGTGCGCTGCGGGACAGCAATGGAGCTATCTATGACATCGTGGCGGGGACTTTCTTCCTCTGCGCGGCTCCTGCTGACAGCGACCGCTTTGAAAGCCTGACCGATGAGCAGGCGCAGACCTACATGGAGCGCTTTGCGATGCCGGAGCAGTTCATCAAGGTCAACGGTGATATCTTCGTCCTGCCGTACCTGTAAGGCGTCCCGTTAGGGCATAACCCAGCGAGACGCAAAAAAAGAGTCCCATTAGGGTCGCTTCTGACAAACGGCACATACCGAAAGTCGGAAAGAGGCCCTAATAGGACTCCCTATGTCACATGTAAAATTGCTTTTAGTTCTGATGCCGGATCAGCCAGTCCAGCAGGTCGGGGTACTCTTTTTCGCTGGCTGCTACCTGCAAAATGATGTCGCTCAGCTCTGTCTGAGTATATGTCAGCTCCACGCCGTTGACCGCCAGGAATACCAGCATGGCGTGCGCGCCGATGCGCTTATTTCCGTCCACAAAGGGATGGTTCTTGACCAGCCCAAAGCAGAGACGAGCTGCCTTTTGCTGCAAGGACGGGTAAACGTCCGTATTGTCGAAGCTCTGAAACGGCGCTGACAGCGCAGAGTCCAGCAGGCCATCGTCACGGATGCCGTCTGAGCCGCCGGTCTGCTCCACCAACTGCTGATGCAGCATAAGGATCTGCCGCTTACTGAGAGTTTTCACTTCGCCAGCACCTCATACGCTTCCCGGTTCTGCTTGAGCAGACGCGCGGAAATATTCATCACATCCTCGTCCTCCGCCGCCTGAAGCTGCTCTGCCTGACTGAACTCGATGATCAGATAGCGCGGGGTGTTATTCTTCAAAATAACAGCAGAGCCCCGCTCGTCCACGAGCCTCGCCACCTTGGAGAAATTCTGATTGGCCTCGGTGATGGAAACCAAGTTATTCGTATTGACCATCATGCGTATCACGCTCCTTTGCTGATAGTATACACGAAAATTAGGAGAAATGCAACCTATAATTTATCTACCATCAGAAGTGTTGCACATCTGCAAGGCAAAACGAGGTTAAACGAAAAAGATATGCCACAGCATCACGAAATGTGTTACAATGGCCGCAAGAGGTGAAATCGCTATGCTTGCAGAAGTCAAAACACTTCAACGTACAGAGAAAAACACCGTAACGCTGGTCATTGATTCGGATACCGGTACTCGCTATATCCGTAAGGAACTGTGTGGCCCGCACCCTATTTATGCACAGCTTCAAGCCCTCTCGCATCCCTACCTCCCCAAGATTTTTCATGTTGAGGAAACCAGGACTGGCATTGTATTGATAGAAGAATTTATTGATGGAGCGAATTTGGCGGAAATCACCCTGCCGGAAAAACAGGTTATGGTCCTCATGGAAGAACTGTGCGAAGCACTGGTGTTTCTCCATGACCAAGGAATTCTCCACCGTGACATCAAGCCTTCCAACCTGCTTCTGGCAGCAGACGGGCATATCCGGCTCATCGATTTCGATGCCGCCCAGGAGGAAAAGCCCAGCAGTGACAGTGATACCCGTCTTTTGGGCACGAAAGGCTACGCCCCTCCGGAGCAGTATGGCTTTGCCCAAACCGATGCTCGTGCCGACATCTATGCCGTAGGCGTTACCATGAAGCAACTTTTAGGTAAGTGGGCAGAAAAACGGCCCTACCGACATATCCTCCACAAATGCACGGAGTTTGCCCCCAAGCGCCGCTATCAAACAGCAGGGGCGCTCTTGCGGGCGTTGAAAACCCGAGCCATTCAATTGTGGCTTCCATGCTGACAATGGAATGAATGAGCTTGATCTCCAATCGGCGCTTCATGTACTCATCCACCCGGACATGGGGCTGGCCGTCAGGATCGTAAAGCGTCCGGGTGCAGAACTTATTGATATAGCCCTCATAATACCGGAGTACCTGATCCACAGCCTGAGAGTCCCCGTCACGGGCGGCGTCAATCACCGAAAGAGGAAGAAGCTCCTTGCCCTTGTAAGTGGGTTTCTTCATACCTTCAACCTCCCTTCGGCATGAGTGCGGCCAACTTGATCCGCAGCTCGGTCAATGATTTTGCCCTTCGCCGCTGAACGGTGCTGCGAGACATTCCAACAAGGCGGCCAACCTCCTAATCCGGCAGGTCCAGAACAAAATGCAGGATCAAAATACTCTGCTCCTGAACAGGCAAACCGGCGAAGGCATCAGCCACAAGCTCGTTTTCAATATGCAGGTCATACCCGTGGGACGAGAATGTAAATCTGTCACTGGGTAATGATCTACAACGCAGAGCTTGTCCATCTCCATTTGCGTAGCCGTCGATATACAGTGTCAGGGGGCACCGTATTTTCATCAGGGCTTCCAACCCCGCGTCGTCGCCGCTCAGATATTGGCGGTAAAAAACCTCGTCGCAGGCCATAGCGTTCGCTTCCTTATGTACGAATATCCGAAGAAAACAAGGCAGCTGGCGAAGTGTTCAGAGAAAAGTTGCGGATAGGAACGGTATTTTTGAAAAAGGTCCTCCGAAATTGCCCAATATCCTGCGATCCCGCCAGAGGCTCCGCAGCAGGTGGTTCGGCAGGGAATTCTTTATTCTTGCACCTTTGCAGCATCTTGAAGTATGCCGCACCACAAGGCATGATCCGAAGGATGTCATTCCTGTGCAGAAGGAAAGCCGTTCTACTCCGTTCAGGTGCGCTAAAAAGCCTTGAAGGGATTTCCCCCAAGGCTTTTCTTTTTGCTGCTGCGCAGACGGTCTCCATCCGTCATCACACCCGCTCGGTTGTTATCTCCGGCATTTGTAGACGCTTATTCACTTTCCTCTTCTATTTCTATCTCCTTTAGTTTCTTCCACAGGGTCGTCCGGCTGATCTGCAAGGTGTTCATAACTTCCGTCTTATTGCCGCCATAATAGTTCATGGCATGTTGGATAACCTGATTTTCAATGCGATCAAGGGAATCCAGTTGAACCACGAGCGAATCTGCTGGGAGCGTCTCTCCGATTCCGGCGGATTCGCTGTTCGCCTGACCCTTTGCATCATCGGACCGGCAGATAGGAGCGTCTCCGATCTCCATGATCTCCTCCATGGAAAGAGATGTCTCCCCCTCTTTGAATGCTTCAATTCGCTGCGCCAGATTTTCCAACTCGCGGATATTGCCCGGATAGGTCTGAGCCGTCAGGTATTTCGTCACTTCCGGCGGCAAAAACTCACTTCGCACAGCGCTTCCGTACTTTTCCAGAAAATAGTCCAACAGTAGGAGAATATCGTCTGAGCGCATGCGTAGCGGAGCAATGGTCAGGCTCATCACATTCAGTCTGTAATACAGGTCGGCGCGGAATTTCCCCTCCTGCACCTTGCTGTATAAATCCATATTGGTGGCCGAGATCACACGGATATCGATTTTCTGGACCTTATCCCCGCCGATGCGCAGGATCTCATGCTCCTGAAGTACGCGGAGCAGCCTTCCCTGCAGATCTAACGGGATCTCGCCGATCTCATCCAGGAAGATCGTTCCACCGTCCGCCAATTCAAACAGTCCGACTTTTCCCTCTTTTTTCGCCCCGGTAAATGCCCCGCATTCATAGCCAAACAGCTCACTCTCTAGCAGGTTGGCCGGAAGCGCACCGCAGTTGATGGCCACGAAAGGTCCCTCGCAGCGTCCGCTCACATTGTGAATGCTCTGCGCAAACAATTCCTTTCCGCATCCAGTCTCTGCAATAATCAGAACCGGAGCATTGGATTTTCCGATCCGCTTGGCCTTTTCAACCGTTCTGCAGATTGCCGGACTGTTTCCAATAATATCCTTAAAGGAGTATTTTGCAACCAGTCCCTTACGGTAAAGCGACTTCCTGATTTTCTGCTCCGTCCGCTGTGCATTTCGCTCACTTTGAATATTCAGCAATACTCCGTGAACTTCCCCATTATTCATAATAGGAGTACGGTTCACTAGCAGTTTGGAGTCCGTATCCGCAAAAAACTTATTCAGATAATACGTCTCATCTTCGCACAGCGCGCAAAGCAGCGGCGAACCAACATCTGCGTAACCCTTTCCGCGGCAGTTGGCCGACAGGTGAAGTAGCCGGGCCGCCAGATGATTGTACAGGAAGATATTTCCCTGCCAATCAATTAAAAGGATTCCTTCTTTGCCGCTCTCTATATCAATGAGCGGGGTCTTTCCGTGCAGATAATACAGAATGCATGTCGCATCAAGCAGAATTTCCTTTACGTATTCCTGAAAATCAAGGCTGATGGGATTGATTGAAACATTTCGGCTGTCCACTGCAAGAACTGTTTTCAAAAATTTCTTACGAAATGTAATCGCAGAATTTCCAATGCTGATCAGAACATCATAGGGGCAGTTTTCCATTGAGAGACGCTGAATCGCCTCTTTTTCCGATGCGTATTCCATCACAGATATGTTAATTCCTATCTCTTCCGCCAACTGCTGCACCATTTTTGTGAATTCTTTTTTTAAAGAAACAACTAAAATTCCTTGCTCCATGTTGCTTTGCCTCCGTACGCCAAGCCCCGTGTAATTGAGTGCATTTTAGCACATTGGTAGAGAATATTCAACCAGTGCTTGCCGTTCCTCCCTGCTCTTCGTTTTATTTTTGAATCATTTGTTCACAAAATGAACCTCTTTCTTCGTTTCTTCCTTCAAAAGCGCAAAACGCCCCGTTTTTTTAGCTGGCACAGTGTTTGCTATATGTAAATAGAGCTAGACAGAGAATCTGATACAGATTCCCAAAATGCTGATAATGCAATTGTAACAGGAGGTATTTCTTATGAATCAAATTGGTTTTATCGGCGCCGGCCACATTGCCACCGCCATCATGAACGGAATGTACCGCGGGGGCATTGATATGTCCCATGTTTTGGTACATGCAGCAGTACCCGAAGAGTCTCAGCGTCTCAAGGATTCCATCGGAATCAGCATTGCCGAAGACAACCGTGAAGTGGTCGCGAACAGCAAGTTCATCTTCCTTGCCGTTCCTGCCATTTTCTATCCCAATGTGGTTCGCGAGGTTGCCGATCTGGCCAGCCCCGATCATATTTTTGTCAGCCTGACACCCGGCTACACTCTCCAACGCTTCCACGATGAATTTGGCGACGCCATCCGCGTGGTACGCATCATGCCCAACACCCCCGCCTTTGTGGCTCAGGGTATGACAGCTGTGTGCATGCCCGGTCTCTCCCCCGAAGAAGAAGCTGAGTTCCATCAGGTTCTTTCTTCCTTCGGTCAGGTCGAGGTTCTTCCCGAGCGTCTGATGGATGTTATCGTTTCCGTCACCGGTAGCTCCCCCGCTTACGTCTATATGATGATCGAAGCCATGGGCGATGCTGCTGTTTCCATCGGTCTGAGCCGCGACTCTGCTTACCGTCTGGCCGCTCAGGCGCTCATCGGTTCGGCAACCATGGTTCGCGATACCGGTAAGCACCCCGGCGCGTTAAAGGACGATGTTTGCACGCCCGGTGGTACGACAATCCAGGCCGTCCGCGTTTTGGAGGAGCGCGGTTTCCGCAGCGCATTGTTTGAAGCAATGCTCAAGTGCCACTTTGCAGGCGCTGCTCCCACGACCTAAGTATACGCGTTTCACTGCATCAGAGGATATCGATGAAACTAAAGTCAGCTAAAGCTTTTGTACAGGAAGTTGCCATAATACTAATCGGATGCTTCCTTACAGCCTTTGCGGTAGACTGTATCCTTAAGCCTTCCGGTCTGGCTGTGACTGGCGTGACTGGTGTTGCTATGGTGTTAGAGCATTGGTTCGGGATCAACTACACCTATACAAACTACCTTTTCACGCTCATGATTGCAGTGGCTACCTACTTTCTTCTGGGCAAGAAAGAATTTTTTCGGATACTGGCTCTGTCCATTATCTATCCGGTGATTCTCGTTATTTTCAATCATTTCTCTTTTCAGCTGATTTACGATGATCTTCCCCTTACCTGCATCACCTTTTCCCTTTTTTACGGTACAGGGATCGGAATGATTCTTCGACTTGGATATTCCTTCGGCGGTTCAGATACGTTGGCAAAAATTTTGTCTGTCAAGTCAAAGGGCAGGATCACCATTGGGCAAGCCATCCTTCTGTTGGATGGCTCGGTGATCCTGCTATCCGCCTTTGTTCTGGACCGAAAGGCAATCCTCTACATGCTGATCTGTCAGGTCTTGTACGTAAGAGTCATGGAACGGGCAATGATGGGTTTTCAGGGATCTTTGTATCAAGTGGAAATCATCAGCTCACAAAGCAGCGAGATCCTGTTCTTTATTCTCCATCAGTTGAACAGAGGGGCAACTTTGCAGAAGATTCAGGGCGGGTATTCCGCCACAGAATTTTCTAAAATCACCTGCATCTGTTCCGCAAAGGAATTTGTCCGTCTCAGAAATCACGTCGGAGACACCGATCCTCAGGCATTTCTTTATTCCACCACGATATACGGTGTCTGGGGACATGGCCGCGGGTTTCATAGTCTTTGGGACACCATGTAAGAAAAGTGCATCCAAATTACGAACAGAATTTCTTCTTTTGTCCAGAAATTAAACAAATTCTTTTCTGGTGTTCAGAAAGTAGGTGGCATTCTCAGGAACGTTCAGAAAGTGAACGTTTTGTTGGAAATTTTCCCTAAAAAAGGCGTTTTACAAGTTGGCACGCGAATTGCTAAATAATTATCAGACCGAACAACTCACCCGGTCCACTACATCTGCTTCATTCTGATTCAGATGTGTAAGAAAAATATTGGAGGTTATGTTGGAAATGGGAAAGAAAATTTATGTCGATTTTCCTGAGTCAAAAATCCGCGTCGTAGCAGATCTCTGTGAAGAGACCGAGCCGGAGATGTGTGAAATTCTTTGGAACACTATCAAGGATCAGCCTCTGCGCATGGCGTGCATGCACACCATGTCCACTGGTCACTTCTTTGACGCCAAGATCCGTCCTTCTGCCAGCCCCGTGAAGTCCGGCACGCAGGCGAACCCCGTTGGCCGTCATAAGTGGTTCCTGTGCGACCTGAAGCCCGGTCAGATGCTCTACACACTGAGCGAGATGTCCGCCGTTTACGGCGATCATGTTACCGAGCCTCTTCAGGGTTCTGGTACCGTTGTCGCTCAGGTCCAGGAGTGCTATCTCGAGGACTTCAAGAAGGCCGGCGATTTCGTTTGGAATTCTCAGTTCATCACCCACACACTGTCGACCATGGTCGTAAGCCGCAAGGAGGATTAAGAAATGAGCAAACATTGGAAAGACGTTAAGGCAGCTATCGAAAAGGATATCGATCGCATTTGGTTTGAAGAACCCGAAGAGGTCAAGATGAGCCGTCTGGGCATTTTCCCCAGTGGTGCCGGTTCTCACGATCAGGTTCTGGGTAACCTGTTCTTCCAGGCTTGCGACACTCAGGCTATGGGTTGGTGGACTGTTGGCCCCGCCATTTCGGCCGCTCTGTCCGATGACACCTTCAGTGTGGAGCACTGCAAGCGCATGTGGAAGTATCTAAACGTTCACATGGCTCGTCTGATGGGTGCCAAGCTGGAGCCGAACTGCCCCGCTCCTTGGCTGAACCTGCCCAAGCTCTGGGAGTTCTGCCAAGATATCGTTGAAGCATTTGACACTATTGAAACCAAGGAAGAGTTTGAAGACTTGATCTGGAGCTGGAACAACTACGTGAACGCTCTGAACCGTTGGTTCTTTGTTGTGTTCCCGTGGGAGCACGGCCTCAACTTCCCGCGCCGCACTCAGGCTGACATCGAAGAGATGGCTGCCTTCCTGAAGGACTAATTCTCACGTTTTCCCGGCGAAGTTTGTCTTCGCCGGGAAAAATAAAATTTCACTCAAAAAGTAAAACCAAGAAATAAAAAAGAGAGGGGCATATTCATGGAAGAATTCGGTATTTTGTCATTAATCCCCCCCATCGTTGCGATTATCCTCGCTTTGACAACTAAAGACGTTATCATTTCCCTAGTTTCCAGTGTGGCCGCAGGCGCGCTGGTACTCGCTCACTTCAACCCCCACGGCGCTTTTGTCATCTTTTGGAAAGACTTGTTCTTCACCGAGCTGACCGTAAATAGTTGGAATGGTGAATTGATTATCCTCGTCACTATTATCGGTGGCTTTGTTGAGATTCTGGATCGCTCCGGAGGTGCACGTGCTTTCGGTACCTTGGCTCACAAGGTTGTTAACAACCGTTTGAAGGCTCAGTTAGTAACTTGGTTTGGTGGTCTGCTGATTTTCTTCTCCGACTCTGCCAACAGCCTGATTCTTGGCCCCATTTTCAGACCCATCTACGATAAGATCAAGGTTTCCAGAGAGAAATTGTCGTATATTCTGGACTCCACTTCTTCTCCGATCTGCGTGTTGATCCCCATCACTACTTGGGTCGCCGTCATTGCCGGTATCATTCAGACCGAGTTCAGCCGCATTAATATTGCCGAGGATTCCTATGCGGCTTATAACCAGGCACTTCCTTACCTTTTGTATCCCATTCTGGCCCTGTTGTTGGTTCCTCTGGTGGCCATCAGCGGTCGTGAGTTCGGCTCCATGGCTCGTGCTGAGCACCGCGCCGTATTCGAGAACAAGCCCTGGTCTGACGCTTCCGCAAAGCTGAATGTCAGCTCGAATGACAACTTTGATTATTCCAACGCCAAGGCTTCCGTTGCCGTGGTTCCTTTGGTTGTTCTCTTTGGCATGATCATTATTATGTTCGTCAGCTTTGGCTTCCCTGCCAAGGAACTTTCCAGCACTGAGACGAAGATGTCTCTGGCAACTGCTTATTTTCTCGGCTCCATGGCCTGCGTGCTGATGGTCGCAAAAAACAAGATCATGACCTTCGTTCAGGCTGTCGGCGTTGTCATCGAAGGCATGCAGAAGATGACCTATATGTCCATCGTTCTGATTGCTGCTTTCTGCCTGGGCAACGTCTGCGGTTCGTTGGGCACCGCTAAGTTCATCGTTGATATAACTCGCGGCTTCCTGACTCCCGCCCTGCTTCCTTTCTTTATGTTTGTGATAGGTTGTATCATTGCGTTTGCAACCGGTACCTCCCACGGCACATTCGGCATTCTCCTGCCGCTGGCAATCCCCATCTCCATGCAGTTCGAAATCAACGTTTACATCGGAATCGCTGCTGTGGTGTCCGGCGCTCTGTTCGGCGATCACTGCTCCCCCATCTCCGATACCACGCTGTTGTCCGCTACTGCAAGCGGATGCGATAACCTTGACCACGTCCGTACTCAGCTGCCTTACGCTCTCATCGCAGCCGGCGCGTCGGCTGTTGGCTTCCTGATTGCACCGATGTTCAACTCTCCTCTTCCCACCCTGGTTATTTCGACCGCAGTCATGATTGTATCTTTCCTGATTCTGAGCAAGATCAAGGGCGAGCATATTCCTCAGGCTGCCGCAGAGCTTGCTCCGGTCTCTGCAGAGAGTAAACAGATTTGATCTCCAGATCAAGCCATACCTCTTTTTTCGAAATGGGCGCTGCAAGTTTTCCGCTTGCAGCGCCCATTCCTTTGTCAAATGCCTTTTTAACTTCTTTTCTGCTCCCTATGCCTACATGCCCCGCCATTGACAATCACTGCGCCGCCCAATATAATACATCCCAGCGTCTGTCAACAGGAGCAAAACCACAATTGATTCGCCGCATTTTCTCCTTATCGCAATGCGCAACACTTGTAAAAGGAGAACCGCTTTATGGACGTTTCGGATCATACTATTCTGCTTTTTCTTGGGATAGCTGATGGAAACATAGAGGACCAGCGCCTTGAGCAAATTCATTTCGGCGCTGTCCCAGAAGTGATTGCTTTCCTCGCCACCGGTATTCTTGATGATGACGTCACAAAAACGTCACGAATCCGTTACAAAACGGATAACCCGGAAGCCTGGATTTGCCTCCTAAGCGGTAGGCCACCAGTTAGAGTCTGGTCGGGGGTGCCAAAAAATACGGCTTGCTGGGCAAGCCGCATTTTTTGCTTCGTTATTTTTCTACAGTTTCCCTCTTACCGGAGCCTTCCCTCGCCGCCCATGAGGGCGGTCATCTCCTCGATGCGCTCAAGGGGAAACGGCGGCGCGCTGAGCGGCCGCATGGCGATGCTCATACCCTGTGCTGCTTTTTTACCCAAGCAAGCCAGCATTGATTGCCAACAATCATACTAACAGACCATAAAATTCAAAAGAGTATCCCCTAACAGCAGTCGGCAGCGATCAACACGCGGTTCTCAAAAAATCGTGTGATATCAGGGACTGCGAGGGATCTACAGTGATGTAAAACAACAGCTAAAAAGCTGTATCATGTGCTCCTAAGCGACAGGCCACTGGTTCGAACCCAGCTGGGGGTGCCAAAAATGACCGCTGTAAGCCGTTTTTCGATGGTTTACAGCGGTTTTTTGTTATCGTTTCTTCGGAGCATTCTTGCCGCTCCGCCGGAACGATTTTATACATTTTCCGCTGTATGCCTGCTAATTGGCTTCGAACTATTTTTCCGGCCTTGCTAATAAAAAACGCCGATTTGCTAATACGATTTTCCCGCCCTATTTTTCGGATGGGGCCGACACCAGCAATGCAGCCAGTGTGTTGGCCAGTTCCGGCGACTTGCGAAGCTGTTCCACCAGGGCCTCCAAATCCAATATGGCGGGAGCCGATTCCTTTGGTTCTTCCGGGGGACGAACCGAACGCAGATCAGGCTTGGCATAGAAGGCTGTCTCGAATTTCTGAGCATTGACCTTTCTATCCTCGTCCAGAATGTGAGCATAGATACTGGTTATCATGTCGATCTCGGCATGGCCTGTATCGCCCTGGGTGGCCTTCAGGTCGCCGTGGTTCAGCTTCAGCTTGTAGGTGGTGCTGGAATGACGGAGAGAATGAAAGACCACCTTCGGCAGCCCTGCGTCCTCACGGAGCTTTGCAAATTCTTTGAGGATGATACGATCCTCGCAGGGCCGTCCATTGGGAAGTGCCACCACCAGATCGAAGTCCTGATACTCGTCGCCAAGGAAGCCTTTCAGCTCGTCCTGGGACTTCTTCCATTCCCGCAGAATGTAGGCAAGCGTTTTCGGCAACCACACCTTACGGATACTGGAATCGGTTTTCGGCTTTTTCAGGATAATTCTTGTGCTGGTGTTCGGCATGAGCGGAGTGAAGATGTAATAGATATCCTTCTCACCCAGCGTTTCAATCGCCCGTTTGGAAGCCCTCGTCAGCTCCTTGTCGATGTAGACATAGGCGTTATCCGCCGCAATATCTTCATCGGAAATATGGACATTCTCCCAGGTCAGCCCCAGGATTTCACCCATACGCAGAGAGCAGGCAAAGGAAAGGTTCATTGCTACATAGAGCTTGCTGTCCGTGCATTTGTCCAGGGCAAGACGAATCATATCTGCTGTCCAGATATCCCGTTTCGCATACTCCGTTTTCGGGAGGATCACATTGTCAAAGGGATTTCTTGCAATGATTTCCCATCGTACCGCCTGCTTAAACGCACACCGCAGGAGCTTGATGATCTTTTCAATGGTCTTGTCGCTGACATAGGTGGTAACAGCCTTTCGGGTCTTGGTACGGTACAATCCCTCACTTAAACTGGCGATCGATATTGCAAGGGTTGTCGAAGCGCCGATCGAAGAAATCTTTGTTTTCAAGTGATCTGTGCGGAACTAACCGGCCGGCAGTAAATGACGGTGTACTGCACGGCATAAAATGAGATAGCTGGCTTCTAAGCGTCAGTCCGCCAGTTAGCGTCTGGTCGGGGATGCCAAAAGGCCCTGGAAGCGCTGCTTCCAGGGCCTTTTTATTTTCTCTTATTTTATCGCACTGGGCGGGGCTCACACCTGCATATCGGTCTGTCTGCGGTAGCTGCGCAGGAACAGGAGCGACATGACAAGGCACATCGCCTCGGAAAGAACGGGCGTGTACCAGATCGCCTCGCCGCCGAACGCGGCGGCAAGCGTCAGCAGCACCGCGCTTTGCAGCACAAGGCCGCGGCCGACGGAAATGCTGATGGCTGGGACGGGGCGCTCAAGCGCCGTCAAAAAGCCCCCGATGACGATGTTGAAGCCAAGGAACAGATACGAAACGCTGTAATGCCGGAACGCGTGCACCGAGTACGCGACCAGCTCCTCCCCCGCGTGCGAGAGATAGAGGCGCACGAGCTGCGGCGCAAAGACGTAAAGCCCGAGGAAGAGCACCGGCGCAGCGATGCAAACGGTCGTGAGCGCATAGCGCAGGAGCTTTCTGCACGCGGCGCGGTCGCCCCTTCCGTACTGGAAGCTCACGAGCGGCTGCGAGCCCTGCGAGATGCCGACCATCAGCTGGATGATGAGCGACGTCACATAGGCAATGACCGTGTAGGTCACAACGCCGTCCGTACCAATATATTTGAGCACCGTGCGGTTGAAGAGGAAGATCATCAGTCCCGTGCACAGCTCCGTCACGCCGTCGGCAAGGCCGATGGGCAGAATGCGCGCGTAAAGGTGCGGATCGAAGCGGGATTTGCACAACCGGAACGTGCACTTTTTGCTGAAAAAGTGCGCAAAGTACGAGAGGCAGGTGACAAGCTGTGAAATGCCCGTGGCGACTGCCGCGCCGAAAACGCCCATGTCGAGCCAGAAAATCGCGATATAGTCGAGCACACAGTTTGTCAGGCACCCGGCGATGACGGTGAAGAGCGCGTAGCGCGGGAAGCCGTCCGTCTTGACGAGCACCTCAAGGTTGTAGGACACCAGATAGCACACGCTGAACGGCGCAAGGCCGAGAAGATAATGCTTGACATAGTCGAGCGTGATCTCGTCCGCGCCGAGAAGGCGGGCGAACGGCTCCAAAAACAGCAGCACGAGCGCCGTTGCGACCGCGCCGAGGATGAGCAGCGTGGCAAAATTCTGTGAAAAGAGGGTGTTGGCCTCGTGCCGTTTATCCTGCGCGATGGCAATGGCGATTAGCGTGGACGAGCCGACGGCAAAGAGCACGGCAATGGAAAACAGCGCGTTGGTAAAGGGGATGGCGAGGTTGACGGCGCTCATGGCGTATTCGTTAACGCCGAGGGAGACCATCAGGCCGTCGACCATCGAGTAGAGCGAGAATACCACCTGTGAAGCCACGGTGGCCGAAACAAATTGGACAAAGTCATGTTTCAGACCTTTGCCTGAGAGTAACAAAATAACACGTCCTTAAATTATAATACTGTATTATGCGTTGATCTGACCGATCCCAAAGCTCCCTGCGTGGAGGGCTGCCGCCGCATCATAGACGGGGCGCGCCATAAGCGTCACCGTCCGTTTCCGGCGCTGCAAAACGCGTGCGGTCATGTCCTGAAGAAGTGACTCACCTCCATAGAAAAAATCTCCTTCCAGCATTTGGTGTGATCTGAAAACGCCGTCTGCGGCAAAAAACGGCCAAATATAAGAAAAGCAGCCGCAAAAACGGCTGTATCTTCGACGCCAAGGCGGCTTTTGATCGGTCTGTAGTTTTATTGTACCATAGGTTTGCCGGTTTTGCAATCACCTGTGCAAAACCGAAACACAAACGAAACACCTGCTCTCACCGCTGTCCTGCTGCCCGCTCCGTCCTTGTCAAGCGGCAGAGGAGACGGCCTGCCGATGCAGGCCGCCTCCTCTGTTTCCTTTTGGGCTTATCGCACGCTTCCCTCGCCGCCCATGAGGGCGGTCATCTCCTCGATGCGCTCGAGGGGGAACGGCGGCGCGCTGAGCGGCCGCATAGCGATACTCATAAGCTTCATCGGGTTGTCGTCCGCCGCCACGCGGTTGGAGCTGAGCGCTCCGCAGCGCTTGCAGCGGTGGATGATCGCCCACTCGCCGCCTCTTCGCACCCAGACGGCCACGGGCTCCATGATGCCGCCGCAGTCGCTTTCGCGGTCGCCTGGCTCAATGTCCGCGTGCAGGCTCGATAAGCAGTTCGGGCAGTGGTTGCGATGGTCGCTGCCGGCTTTTTCCGGCGTGCAGAGCCGCCCACAGACCTTGCAGGTGAAGGTGTCACGGCAGGCGTGGGTCTTGTAGTACCCTTTTTCAAAGATTTTGCGTTTGTTTTCGCGGTTCATGTTGTCCTCCTGAAAAGCATGGCTCTCGGGAGGAACGGCGTGTGTCATAAATTTGCCGGCCCTCCCGGTCAGTGCACACGCTCCAGTAACATCGTTTTAGACTTCAAAAAACGGCTCCTTCATTCTAAAAATTCCGGCAGCCCGGAAAGGCTTGCCGCAGCTATCGTAACGCCGGAACGACCCGTTGTCAAGCGCTCCGCGTTTTCCCTCATTCCGCCGTGCGCAGCAGCAGGACGGTAACGTCGTTGACGTTCGTGCCCGTCGCGCCGGTCTTGAGAAGTCCGCCGACTGCGCCGAGCGCATGGTAGGCGTCGTTATCATTGAGCGACTGCACAGCGTCAACACCCTTTTGGCGCATCAGCTGCGCGGTCTCGCCGTCGGCGATGCCGCCCGCGGCATTGGTCGGTCCGTCCGTCCCGTCGGAGCCGACGGAGAAGACGAGCGCGTTCGAAAGTCCCTCAATGCCGAGCGCTGCGGAGAGCGCGATCTCCTGATTGCGCCCGCCGAGGCCCTTTCCCCTCAGGTGGACGACCGTTTCGCCGCCCATCAGGAACGCAAGGTTTTTCCCGTCACGCGCATGCGTGCGCGCAATGGAAGCAAGCATGCTCCCCGCCTCGCGCGCCTCACAGCAGAGGCAATCGGTGAGGATCATCGGCTCGTAGCCGAGCGCTTCGCACGCCGCGGCGGCCGCCGCGCAGAGCTCGCGCACGCTGCCGGTGATCTGTGTTTCGACATTTTCGAGCGTCTTCGGCGTCTCCTGCGCCAGAAGCGCCCACGCCCGCTCCGACAGGCGCAGGCCGTACCTTTTCGCAATATCGAGCGCCTGCGCACAGCTTGAGCTGTCGGGATACGCGGGGCCCGAGGCGATCATGTCGAGCGGGTCGCCCAGAATATCGCTCAGCACGACAGCGAAGACCTGCGCCGACGCGCAGTGCCGGGTGAAGCGTCCGCCCTTGACGGCGGAAAGCCGCTTGCGGATCGTGTTGATCTCCACGATGTCCGCGCCCGCGGCAAGAAGCTGATTCGTGACGTCCTGCAATTCCGCAAGCGGAAGCAGCGGCTTTTCAAAAAGCGCGCTGCCGCCGCCCGAGAGCAGAAAGACAACCGTGTCGCTCTCGGTCAAATCTTCCGTCAGCGCGAGCGCGGCGTCCGTGCCGCGCAGGGAGTTTTCGTCCGGCACGGGGTGCCCGCCCTCAAAGCACGCGACATCCGCGATCTCACCTTTCACGTGACCGTACTTCGTCACGACCACACCGCCGCAGAAATTATCCTGCAAACACGCGCGGGCGGCGTGCGCCATCTGCCACGCGGCCTTTCCCGCCGCGACGAGGTACACCCTTCCTAAAAAGGTCTTGCCTTTCAGCGCGCGCTCGACCGCCGCATCCGGCAGCACCGCCGCGATGGCGCGCGTGATGATCTTCTCCGCGTCCGCGCGCAGGTTATCCACAGGTTTCGACTTTTCCTGCATAAGCGCCCCTCCTTTTGAAAAAAGCTGCCGAAAAACGGCAGCTTTTTCGTTATCTTTTGATTTTACCATGCCCGTCTTACGGACACAAGCGGAATTCTCAGAATTCCAGCTTCTCCATGCGGTCGAACGCCTGCTTGAGCTGGTCAATGCCGACGGTGCAGGCGATGCGGAAGTGGTTTGCGCCGGTCTTGCCGAACGGGCTGCCCGCGCTGACGAGCACATGCGCGCGCTCAAGTAACTCCTTGCAGAACTGCTTGTCGTCAAGCCCCGTCTTCTCCACGCCGGGGAAGAGGTAGAACGTGCCCTTCGGGCGCACGAGGCTCAGATACGGGATCTTCTCGATGCGGTCGGCAGAGTAGAAGATGCGGTCGCGGTACGCGGTCACGTACTTCTCGCGAATTTCTTTGCGCATTGCGAGCGCCTGGATGCCCGCGCGCTGGGAGATGGACGGCGCGGAGTAGACGAGCGAGCCGTTGATACGGTTCATCACGTCGAGGAATTCCGGCTCGGCGATGATGACGCCCACGCGCCAGCCGGTCATCAGGAAGTTCTTCGAAAAGCTGTTGAGCGTGATGGTGCGCTCGGCCATGCCGGGCAGCGTACGGATGGGGCGGAAATCGCCCTCGTAGATGTAGGTCGTGTAAATTTCGTCCGCCGCGATAAGAAGATCATATTCCTTCGCCACGCGGGCAAGCATCTCCATGGTGGACAGATCGTAGCCCATGCCGGTGGGGTTCGTGGGGTTATTGAAGATAATGGCCTTCGTGCGCGGCGTGATGGCAGCGCGCAGGCGCTCTTCGCTGATGGCATAGTCCTCCTCGGCGTAGGTCGGCACATCGACGCACACGCCGCCCGCCAGCTCGATCTGCGCGCGGTACAGCGCGAAATACGGGGAAAAGACGATGACCTCGTCGCCCGGGTCAAGGATCGCAAACATTGCCAGCGACATGCCGAGGCAGCTCGACGCGCTCACGAGCACGTGGTCGCGCGGAAGGGTCTGGTCAAAGTCCTCCTCCCACGCCTTGCAGACCGCGGAAATGAGCTCAGGGTCGCCCTTGGGGTCGCCGTAATGGGTGTAGCCCGCTTTGGCGTCGCGGAAGGCCGCGTTGATGATGGCCTCGTCGGTCGTAAAGTCCGTGTCGCCGATGCTCAGGTCGACAATGTCCTTGTATTTGGCCAGCGCCGCGGTGTCGAGCGTCAGGCCGGTGCCCGCGCTCTGGAAGCGCTTGGCAATAAAGTTTCGCTTCATGGGTGCCTCCTCCTTGCAGATCGCCGCGGCAGCCCGATTTTTCAAGCGGCGCGTAGAAATGCTGAATTTTATTGCAGTATATGGCAGATTCCGACAGAATGCAATCGGTAATGTCGATAGAATTCGAGGTTCGCGCGCCTTCCCATTTTGTTAACATGATAAAGTGGCATTAAATGATAAAAGCAGCGCCGGTGCTGCTTTCATCAAAAAAGTTACTTAAAGTTTTCCCGCGCGTACTTCATCAGCTCCTCGCGGAAGTCGGGGTGCGCGATGGCGGCCATCGCCTCGGCGCGCTCGCGAAGCGTCTTGCCGGAAAGGCTCGCGATGCCGTACTCGGTCGCGACATACTGGATCATCGTGCGCGGCGCGGAGATCGTGCTGCCGCCGGGGATGGTGGCAAGGATATTGCTCTTGCGCTCGCCATCCTTCGTAAGGCGCGAAGAGTTGATGCAGATGAAGCCCTTGCCGCCCTTGGAGCGGTACGCCCCCTCGAGGAAATCCATCTGGCCGCCGACGCCGGAGAGCTGGCGCGTGCCGGTGCTCTCGGCATTTTCTTGCCCCATGAGGTCGAGCTGCACGCCGCCGTTGATACTGATGACGCTGCTGAGCTTCGAGATGCGCTCGACGGAGTGGATGTAGTCGAGGTCTCCCGGGTGGAAAAGCTGCGGCTCGGCGTCGAGCCAGTCATAGAGCTCCTGAGAGCCCATGGCAAGGTTCCACGCGGAAAGGCCGGTGTCAAGCTCCTTGCGCGCGTTCGTCAGCTTGCCCGCCTGGTAGAGCTCAAGGAACGCATCGGAAATGGTGCCGGTGTGGCAGCCGAGGTCCTTCTTGTCGGACTCGGCGAGCATCTTGGCGACCGTGTAGGGCACGCCGCCCACGCCGAGCGACAGCACCGCGCCGTCAGGGATCTCATTCACCACGATCTTGGCGATGGCGATGTCGGTCTCGCTGGGCGCGCGGTAGGAGCGCACGGGCAGCGGCTCATGCTCGCCCTCGACGATGTAGTCCGCCTCGGACAGGTGCACACGGTGCGAGCCGTCCACGCCCTGGAGCTTGGGATAGTGCTCGTTGATCTCGAAGATCACGGTGCGGGCGCTCTCAAAGATCGTGCGCCAGGCATAGTTCGAAATGCCGAGGCCGCAGTAGCCGTTCTCGTCGGGCTTGGAGACCGGCACGAACGCCACATCGCAGCGGATGTGCTTGTCGCGGTAGAGATACGGCAGCGAGCGCAGCATGACGGGCATGAATTTCACAAGGCCATTCTTCTGGAGCTTGCGCTCATAATCGCCGATGTGCCAGCTGTAATAGCTGAAGCTCTCCTGCTCGGGGTCTGCTTCGACGACCTCGATGCGCGGGCGGATCACAAGACCGCCGCGGACCTTGACGTCCTTCACTTCACCCTTGCGCGCGGCGAGGGCCTTGTCCAAAAGCTCGGGAAAACCCGCACCGAAGCCGTAGTCCACCCAGTCGCCGGACTGCACAGCCTTGACAGCCTGCTCCGGCGTAACAAATTTAGCCTGATAGTCGTTCATAAAAATTCTCCCTTGGTTCGAATCGCTTTTAATGTAGCAGAATTTTCGCCGCTTGTAAATCGTTCCGAAGCGGAAAGCGACCTCAAATCTTGCCGTTTCGCGGCGCGGCGCATTTTTCTGTTGCGCCTCCGGCGCGATTCTGCTATGCTTGGTTCAGTATAACATTCCGCGCCAAAAGGAGGCAAAAGCGCCATGGTCGAAAATTATCAGGAAATGCTTTCGAGCGAGCACAGCGGCTTTATCCGTCACAACGGCATCCGCGTCGCTTCGGTCGACGAGGAAAAAAGCGTGCTGACCGCCGACGTCACGCCGGAAAATTCCAACATCTGGGGCGGCGTGCACGGCGGCTTTCTCTACGCGATGGCTGACACCGCCGCGGGCGCGTTCGCGCGCATCAACTACGGCCAGCACAACGTCACGCTGAACGGCTCGATCAACTATCTGCGCTCGACGGTGCAGTCCAAAGCGCTCACCGCCGTCGGTCGACCGGTCAGGGTCGGCGGTCACATCGGCTTTTTCGAGGTCAATATCACCGACGACACCGGCGCGCTGATCGCCCGCGCCGAGATCAACATGTATTTTCTGAAAAAGTAAGAAACGCGCTAAAAGGGAGCGCATCGGGCAAAGCCCGATGC
>ERZ791883.166-NODE-166-length-88642-cov-7.711064_pt1 | contig 88642 bp, 71 predicted proteins | sample MGYA00510160_ERZ791883 | MGnify/ENA primary metagenome ERZ791883 (study PRJEB30046, sample SAMN00792072) | human gut metagenome | study: EMG produced TPA metagenomics assembly of the A metagenome-wide association study of gut microbiota in type 2... | reverse complement strand
TTTGGTTTTATGCCCCTACTGCCTCCTGCGTCCATTCTTCTCACCTCACTTTTTTGCTAAAATATCTATAATCAAAATTCAGCGGCGGGCCGCGGCAAATAAAAAACCCGCGTCAATGCTTAAACAAAGACGCGGGTAACAAAACAAAATTACCTTGCAGTTCAATCAGAACCGGCCCTGTTCAAGCTTTAACTCCACAGGGCGATGAAATTGCGTTAGATTATGCCTTGTTGTCGACATAGCCTGTTCAAACCTTCTCATGGTGTCTCCACCACTCCGCGGCAGCAATCCGTATCCCTATGGTAGCCTCACCTACCAGAATCTCCAGTTCCTAAATTATATATTGTTTTCTTAAAATTTGTCAATACTTTATTTTAAAATTATATTTTCTTTATGTTCTTAGATGCTCTTGCTCAAATTTCAAACAGCTTGCTTCATAGCCAGCGATTTTTGTATCCAGACGCTCCAGCACTGACTGCATTTCAATAATTTTATCCGCCAGCTGCTGCCGCTGTTCTATCAAAAGCGCCTTGCGCGCACTGATCGTACTGTTTCCCTGCCGAAACAACGCCACATATTCTATCAGCATTTCGACAGGGATACCCACCCCGCGCATACATTTAATAAACCCTACCCAGTTGCAGGCAGTCTCATCATAATCACGGATACCGCTATTACTGCGCCTGACCGGCGGTATCAAACCGATCCGTTCATAATAGCGCAATGTATCAGCAGTCAGGCCAAACATTTTACTAACTTCGGCAATCGTCATAGAGCAACACCTCCTCTTACGGTTATTCTAACACCTGGAGTCAACTCTAAGTCAAGCAATAATTTATTTTCCTGGTTCCGCTTAAAACAAACTCTTCCCGTGCCAAAACAGCGTCAGCAGCAGGTATAAAACAGGCTGATGCAGAAGATAGACCAGCAAAGACCGTCGGCCGCATAAACTCAGGCAGCGGCTGCCCCAGCTGAATATCTTCGGTAAAACGCCCTGTGCTGCACAGCAACGCCAGCTGTAATAGCCGGCCAGATATAAAAAGAACCAGGGCAGCAGCGAAAAATAATCACTGGAAGCAAAACCGGCTTCCGTAAAGCCCACATAAGTAGTCAACTTATTTAAATACAGCTGTTCCGGCAGTTTCAACAAATTCCATTGTTCAAAGCCTAAATAGCCGTCGTTGATATTGCGGGTAATGCCAAACAAAGCTCCGCTCACAGCAACGCCCCAGCCTGCCCTCACTCTGCTCAGCTGCCGTTCCAGCAGTGTCAGCAGCAGCATAGCTGAACCAAGGAAAAACAAAACGCCAAAGGTCACTTCCTGCCGCGGTACAAAAACATGAGTTGCGACCAGTACCAGCATACTGCCGGCTAAAACCCGCAAGGCCCTTTGTACAGGCCTTTTTCCCAAAGGCCAGCAGAACCCCGAAAGAAAAATAAAGCACCAGCAAATACTTTGCTGCCACCAATAAAACAAATCACCATGAAACCAGGGCAGCTCCTGCTCAAACAGATATACCAGATCCCACAGATAATGATAAACGATCATTTCCAGCAGCAGCAGCCCCCGCAGACTGTCCAGCAAAGCATATCTTGTTTTCTTAATCTGCTCCGCCATAACAACCCCTCCCCAGCACTTAAATTCAAGCCAATACTTTAGAGAGCCAGTTTCGCACTTCTGCCTGCGCCGACATGGCTTCCGATCCGCGAACAGCCAGTCCCGACATGAATTCTGCCTGACGGCAGGCGGCAGTAATATCCTTAAGGCTCCGCCCCAGACCGCTGCCTTCATGGGTGCAGAAAGGGTAGAGGCGCAGATGCTGCCAATTGTATTTTTCTAAAAAGGTCAGCACTGCCATCGGCACAGTTCCCCACCAGATAGGATAGCCTAAAAATATTCCTTCATAGCCTTCCAGTGATCGCGGATAAGCCGACAATCTTGGTCGGGAAGCATTGCGCTGTTCCTTTTGAGCCAGTTCGCTCAACGCCTGATAACCAGCAGGATACGGCGTGACCGTTTCCAGCTCCCAGGTTTGGCAGCCGGTCTGCTCTTTAAGTATTTCAGCAACGCGCTTCGTATTACCGACAGACAGATATATAGTTTTACCGCCGCTGTAATTTTCACCGGCATGCGAAAAATAGACAATCAGATTCTTTTCTTTTGCAAAGCTCATCTGTCTTGCTCCTTTTTAAGCGTAATACCTAAAGTTAACTCCAAATCAAGATCCAGGTAAAAAATTACTCTGTTCTATCATTATATAACACTTTCCGGCAGATGACAGTGATTCAAATAAAAAAAACCTTCGAGATTAATCTCGAAGGTTTTATGCTTTAATTGGTGCGAGTGACAGGAGTCGAACCTGCACGCCGAAGGCGCTAGATCCTAAGTCTAGTGCGTCTGCCAGTTCCGCCACACTCGCAAACAGGCAAAAAAAATGGTGATCCACCCGCGACTCGAACGCGGGACACCCTGATTAAAAGTCAGGTGCTCTACCGACTGAGCTAGTGGATCACATTGGCTGGGGCGGCTGGACTCGAACCAACGCATGCGGGAGTCAAAGTCCCGTGCCTTACCGACTTGGCTACGCCCCAAGGATAGAAAACAGGATAATTATGGGGTGACTGGAGGGGATCGAACCCTCGAGTAACGGAGCCACAATCCGCCGTGTTAACCGCTTCACCACAGCCACCAAATTGTCCAAACTTAATAGCTTGGCGACGAATGTTATTCTACCATAGCCACTAGTTTCTGTCAATCTTTTTTATAAACTTTTTTACATTTACTGAAGGGCTTATTGCCTGCAGACAGCGATCGCTTCGATTTCCACTTTAACGCCTTTAGGCAGCCCGGCAACCTGCACGCAGGAACGTGCCGGAGCGTTTTCGGCAAATTTTTCGCCGTAAATACTGTTAACAACGCTGAAATCTTCCATATCCGCCAGAAAAACCGTAGTTTTTACGACATCGTCAAAGGTCAAACCGGCAGCAGCCAGTACGCCCTCCATATTTTTCAGCACTCTGATAGTCTGTGCTTCAACACCTTCGTCCACTACTTCGCCCGTTTCCGGTACCAAAGCTATCTGACCGGACATATACAGCATACCGTTGGCCTGCACAGCCTGAGAATACGGCCCGATAGCGGCCGGCGCCTTTTCAGTATTGATGATTTTTTTCATTTGAAACACCTCCATATTGATACTCATTATAAATAAAATTTTCAGTTTTTATTATCAGCAGCAAAATAAGCCTGTGCCCAGGCCAGTGCCGTCGGGGTCTGCGCCAGGCCGCCCTCCGCTGTTTCTTTCAGCGTACACGGCAGCCGGTCGCCGACGGACTTCATAGCATCGATCGCCTCGTCGGCAGGAATAAAGCTGGTGATACCGGCCAGAGAAAGTTCAGCCGCCAGCAAAGCCTGCGCCGCCGCACCGCCGTTGCGTTTGATGCAGGGTACTTCTACCAGGCCGGCTACAGGATCGCACACCAGACCCAGCATATTTTTGAAAACTATTGCCACAGCATGTCCTACCTGCTCAGGCGTTCCACCCAGCATATCTACAGCAGCGCCTGCCGCCATAGCGGCGCCGCTGCCGCACTCGGCCTGACAACCGCCCATGGCGCCCGACAGCGAAGCACGGTTGGCTATCACCAGGCCAATATTACCTGCCACTACCAGGGCTTCAGCCATTTGCCGCTCGTTCAGCGCATAATGTTTTTTCAACGACAGCAGCACGCCCGGCAGGACACCGCTGGCACCTGCCGTTGGAGCGGCAACAATGCGCCCCATGGCCGCATTACATTCGCCCACGGCCATGGCATAAGCTACAGCGTCATTCACCACGCCGCCCAAAAGATTTTTATACGATTCAGCTCGTCCGGCTTCCATCAGCTTTTTCGCAGCCCCGCCGGTCAGACCGCTGTGCGAACGCACTCCCGTCAGGCCAAAGGCGGCCGATGCTTCCATCACCTGCAGCATTTCCTGCATCTGCGCCAGGATCTCTGCTTCACTTCTTTCAAGCTCTTCACTGCTGAGCTGCAGCAGATAAGTATGCAAAGGTACTCCCTGAGCTGCTGCGGCCTCGATCCAGATCCTTAAAGAAATTTTCTCGTTAATCACGCTGCACCTCACAAAACATTACGAATGAACCGTACCGACTGCATAGGTTCCAAAGCAGCCACCAGATTGATGATCGGCTCCGGCACTACCTGGTCACATTCGATGACCATCGTTGCCAGTCCGCCTTTATTGGCCCTGAACACCCGCATCCCTGCAATGTTGATGCCGGCACTGGCCAAAGCGCTGCTGACCAGGGAAATGACCCCCGGCTTATCCTTATGCAGGGTCAGGATCGCCGGCAGTTTGCCGCTCAATTCTACGGCAGCACCGTCGATAGACGTTACCAGGACCTGCCCCCCGCCGATAGAAGAACCAATGACCTCGCATTGCCTGCCATCAGCAGCGGTCAATTTAAAATAAACCGTATTGGGATGAGTCAGGTCACCTAAATTGATCGTCGAAAATTCATATTCCAACCCCCGCTCCCGCGCAAACTCCATCGCCTGCGGAATCCGCGCATCATCAGGCAGCCAGCCCATCAGTCCCGCAAGCAGCGCCATATCCGTACCGTGGCCACGGTACGTCTGGGCAAAGCTGCCGTGCAGAGCGATCTGTGCCTTTACCGGCCAGGCGCCCAGAATACTGATCGCCAGCAGCGACAGACGTACGGCGCCCGCAGTATGCGAACTGGACGGACCGATCATCACCGGACCGATAACATCGAATATATTCATAATAACCTCACTGTTTTTACTATTCCGCGCCCTTATTCCACATTATCCAGCGAACGATGCGCTAATCCGACACACAGCTCGTTGAGATTGAGCACGCCTACCGCCATATAAATGGCCACGCACAGATGCTCGCCGCAGCGGGCAATACCGATCTTGCCGCCCACATTGAAGCCCAGCGCCTTGGTTTTGACCTGCTCTAAAGCCGCATGGGCAGCCCCTGCTACCGCACCGGCACCCACATGCGTATCCGAAACGAGCCCCTGCCTCTGCGCCGCCACTACGGCACGTTCAACGATCTTGACGATCGACGGAATAAATTCTCCGCCAAAATCCACCGCCGTTGAACGAATCCCATGTTCAGCCAGCTCCTGCTTGACCCGCTGCTCTTCGGTACGCGAACCGGTCACAGCTATTTTTAAGGCCGCACGGCCAATTTCGATACTGGTGAGTTTGCTGTCGGTCATAATATCAAGCCTCTTCTTCTACATATTCGGGTACTTTGATCGGAGTTTTATCAATAACCGCTACTGCCAGGAAGGTCACGATACAAATCAGCCATTCAAAATAAATAACATGCTGCAGCACATGCAGCGCCGGTACAAATTCCCAGACTACCAGACCCAAAAGCCCGACCAGCGTCGTATAAAAAGCACTGCTTCTGCGGCAGAGTCCCGGTGCGAACACCGTAAATAAAAATACGCAGGTCAGCGCGGTCGTCATCGACAGACCGGCGATCATGGTCTTCAAAATACCAGCGGCATTAAAAGCAAACCACAGGGTTATCAGGCCGACGCCAAAAATCGTCAGCCGGTTGACCGTGACAAATTTTTCATCACTGACCGAGGGATTGATAAAACGCTTGTAAATGTCCTGACTGAACAAAGTGCCCGCTCCCAGAAGGATCGTGCAGGCCGTAGAAACGTCAGCCGCCCACAATGCTGCCAGCGTCGTGCCGGAAGCCACTGGATTTAAGCTCATAACGACCTTCGGCAGCGCCATCGTCGCCGTAATATCGGGGAAGGAAACCTTGGCCACGATACCCAGCAGCGCGCATAAAAAACCGATCGGGAAAATAAGGATACCTCCTAAAATAAATCCCTTGCGGGCAGTTTTAGCATCGCGGGCGCCGCAGGCTATCTGTACAGGCCCCTGCGCCGTGATCGCCTGCGTGATCATAACGATGAACCAGCCGATAATGACCGCCAGCGGAATCCCCGCTAAAGGATCGAACCAGTCCAGCGTTGGCGGCAGCTGCGCTGTAATATTTCCGATACCGCCTGCATTATTGACAGCGGCAACGCAGGAATACAGCACGCCCAGATAGATCAGACAAACACTGACGATATTGGAAAGACCGGAAGACCATAAGCCGCCGATCAGGGTAATGCCGATGAAAACGACGGCGCTCATCATCATCCCGCCTTTAAAGCTGAAAATATCAGGCAGCAGCGAAGCCAGAATCGCCCCGCCCGCCAAATACTGCAGCGCCGTAATAACAGACATGATGATGACAAGACCGACCGCACTGATGACACGGCCTTTGGTATCATAGTATTTTTCAAAAAATTCGGGGATCGTAGAAATCTTCATGGCCCGCAGCTTACCTGCGGCCACCAGCCCCATAATGATAGCACCTGCCGCCCAGGCCGCATTATACCAGCCTGCCGCCATACCTACTTTAAAAGCATTCTCGGCCACGCCCACTGTCGAAGCCGCACCTACGGCAAGCCCCGTAATATTGACCGCGATCAGAACCGGCCCCAGCTTGCGCCCGGCAAACAAATATTCCGCCGATCCTTTATCGGCCCGCCGTTTCACATAAAAACTGATCCCAAACAAAAGCGCGATATACACGCACACGATAATCAACTGAATAGACAAATTCCACACTACCTTTCTACGCTGCTGCTTAATAAAACCAAATCCGCGCCTGCATCGGCGCCTGCTGCCATCCTACCCTCCTACCCCTTCAAGTATGGATATAATTATATCAATTTTCTGCTGCAAAGTGAAGTAAAACAGCTTTTAAAAATACTTTTTTACTTTCTTTACGTCATTTATATCAGTTGGCGGTCTTGTAAATTTTTTTATAGTTTCCTGCCCACAACAAGGATTTTAGCTTTTTATGTCGAATGTAAAAAAGATTACAGAAGATTTATTTATCTGAAATTCCCCGACAAGCGAGGTTTAAACTTATGTATTCTTATAAAACCAGCGGTACCTGCTCCCAGCAGATCAATTACGATATCATTGACGGCAAAGTACGCAATGTTACTTTTGTCAACGGCTGCCCCGGCAATCTCCAGGCTATCGGCATCCTGGTAGAAGGACTTCCCGTTGAAGAGGTTGCCGCAAAACTGCGCGGCATTCGCTGCGGCAACCGCAGCACCTCCTGCGGCGACCAGCTGGCCCTGGCTCTGGAGCAGCATCTGCACAAATAACAGCTAAAGCAAAATTTTAAGGAAAGGAGGGCACCTGCAATGTATAAGATCCTCAAAAGTACACCCAACGGTATTGATGAATTTGAACTTGAACAATTAGAAAAGGGCTGCTGGATCGACATTGTCAGTCCCTCGCCTGAAGAACTGCATGAAATAGCCGCCGCCACAAATATCCAGCTGGATTTTCTGACGGCCGCACTGGACGAAGAAGAAAAATCACGTATCGAGACCGAAGACGACCAGATCCTGATCCTGGTCGATATTCCTTTTCTGCGCAGCAACAAGGATTACGACACCCTGCCGCTCGGCATTATTATCGCCGAAGACTTCATTGTTACGGTCTGTCTGGAGCCTAACGCCGTCGTTGCCGATTTCTCTTCTTATAACCACCGTTTCTTCAGCACCTTCAAAAAAACGCGCTTCCTGTTCCAGATCCTCTATAAATCAGCGACCTTATATCTGAAATATATCCGTATCATCATTAAACGTACTGATGAACTGGAGCAGCATCTGCGTAAATCCATGGAAAATTCCGAGCTCTTCAATCTGCTGGATCTCCAAAAATCCCTGACGTATTTTACGACCTCACTGCGCAGCAACTACATCGTTACCGAAAAACTGCTGCGGCTGCGTTCCACAAATCAGTCGGGGCATCTGATCAAGCTCTATGAAGAAGACGAAGACCTTCTGGAAGACGTTATCATCGAATATAAGCAGGCCATCGAAATGGTTGAAATGTACAGCCACATTCTTAACAGCATGATGGAAGTATTCGCCTCCATCATCAGCAACAACCTGAACCTGGTCATGAAATTCCTGGCTTCTGTAACCATTATCCTGGCGATCCCCACAACGATCGGCGGCTTATGGGGCATGAACGTACCCGTGCCTATGGAAGGCAACGAATTCGGTTTCGTTACCATCACCTCCATCGCCCTGCTGATTTCTGTAGGCACAGGCTACTGGCTGTGGAAACGCCGTATGTTTTAGGAGGGCCTTATGTCTAAAATACTAGCAGAACAATTACTCGCCGGTATCATTCTCGGCGACAACGATAATCAGGAATACATTTATCTTCCCGGCGGCGAAGTGGGCAGTGACAGCCCCTGCTGCATTTTTGAAAGCAAAGCCGGACGTCAGGACCTGCCGCTGGAAGAAGCCGTCGAACAGGTCAAGCGCCTGCATCTTAAACCCGTGGCACATCCGGAAATGGGACGCCGCTCTTATTGAAGCAAATAATGTAAACACCGCTGCCTTAAAGTTTAAGGCAGCGGTGTTATTTTTATGTTATTCATTTTTGGATATAACGTTCCCAAAATACCTGCGGCGGCAAAGGTTTATCAAAATAATAACCCTGACCAAACTGACAGCCCAGCTTTTGCAAAACTTTGAGTTGCTCTTCTGTTTCAATCCCCTCGGCCAGCGTCAGCGTATCACCAAACTCGCGGCACATCGACACTGCCGCTTTAAACAGGATCTGCGTTTTGGGATTGTCAACGATACTGTCTGTCAGACTTTTATCAAATTTCACCGTATCAAAATGCACTTGTGACAGCAGCTCCAGATTAGAAAAGCTGGTGCCGAAATCATCCATGGAAATACTGAACCCCGCCTCATGCAGACGGCTTATTAGATCTACCAGCAAATTTTTTTCCAGTAAACCAAAGCTTTCTGTGATCTCTACATCTATCAGACCGGGGTCGATACCATATTCTCTGCAGGTTTCAATACTGTTTTTAATGATATCCTCCGCGATCAGCGTTACCCGCGACACATTCACAGACACTTTAAAAGGCTCGGCACCCTGCTCGCGCCACTCTTTCAGCAGCTGGCAGACCGTCTTCAAGACAAAAGTATCGATATAATTTATCAGACCGTTTTTTTCATATTCAGGAATAAAATTATCAGGTGCTACTACATTGCCCTGTTCATCAAATTTCCTGACTAAAGCTTCGGCGCCATCCAGCAGTCCTGTCTGTAAATTTATCTTGGGCTGCAGATAAACTGTAAATCTGCCTGCCGCTATTTCTGCCAGCAGCCGGTGCGCTCTTTCCGCCTTATAATTGTAATCAGCGTCCAGCCTTGCATAACCTGATGACTTGCCTGCTTCCATGACCGCGTTGACCTGGGACACTTTTCTGTAAATATCGTCGCAGTCATCACACCATAAGCTGCCTAAAGCGACCCTGAACCCCGGTTCCGCATTAAATTTACTTTTCAACGACGCTACTTTTGCTTCAAAATCAGTCTTACTGTCATCGATAGCCAAACAGATAAACTCATCGCTGCCGATCCGAAAAGCATTGCTTCCAAAAACACTCCTTGCCAGCTCTGCTATTTTGACTAAAACCTTATCCCCGGACTGGTAACCTTTAGTGGCATTGATATTGCGCAGGCCATTGATATCCATATCAACGATACCTATCCGGGAGATTTTTTTCTCTTCTATTTCTCTTAAAATGCTGTTATATTTTTCCCTGTTATATAAGCCTGTCAGATTATCGACCCAGCGAATCTGTTCCAGCTTGCGGTCCAGATATTTTTTCTGCTGTTCCAGCTCATCTTCTTTGAAATTATATAAAATTTCAAAACGCAGCCGGCGTCCCATATAATTGAAGAGGATACTCTTGACCTGCAAATAACGCTGTACCGACGGCTGGTATATTTCTTCCACAAACAGACGCTCCGTTGTCAGCTGGCTGTTGCGGCAAAACCTGCACTGCCGGTCCTGTCCCTGCAAAAATTCGTAACACTTTTTCCCACAATAGCTCTCGTCGTCATAAGCCAGCTGCAGCATGTCCTTAGCGTAATTATTCATGTAAACAATTTCGCAGGTATCAACATCAATCAGATAGATCGCTCTGGCTGTCTCTGTCCGCGCTATGCGGGGAAACTGGTCGAATCCCATCATTTCTGAGTTCATTTCCACACCTCTTCTATAAATATTACAATCCCAATACTTTTACTTTTGTTTAAAAAGATTTCTTTGTGCTATTGATTTTTAACAATATTAAAAGTTTCTATTTTGTTTATCTGTTTGTATTATAGCATTATTATAAATTATATTCAATATTTTTGATTTTATATAACAATTTCATTTATTGTAAAATAAAAAGGCGTTATGTATATAATACATAACGCCTTAAAAACTATTATTATTTTATTACAATGACGGGTACTCCGGCTTCTTCGACCACTGTTTTACTGACGCTGCTTTTTAAAAGCCCTTCCAGCGCACCAAAACCGCGGCTGCCGATCACGATGCTGTCACAGCTTTCGCGCCGGCTCAGTTTGATTATTTCTTCGGCAGGTCTGCTGCCGACAGCCAGTAAATAATCACAGGGAATATCCTGTTTATCCATCAAATGTTTCGCGGCTCCCAAAACTTCATTACCGATCTGCATCACAGGCCCGTTGGCACTGTAGACCAGCTCTTCTTCCAGCGGTGCGCCGCCAACAGCTTTAATCCCCGGCTTAACGACCGTCAAAATAACCAGGTGTCCACCCGACAGTTTGGCCAGCGAAGCGGCATATTCCATGGCTCGCCAGGAATATTCAGTCCCGTCGATAGGTACGAGGATTTTCTTTAACATGTTCATCATCCTTCGTTAAAACTTTAAATATGACCTTATTTTACGATCAGTACCGGTACAGTTGCATACTGAGAGACCTTGGAGCTGACGCTGCCCAGGAAAAATTCAGCAATACCGCTGAGTCCGCGGCTGCCCAAAACGATTGCGTCCACTTCCGCTTTTTTGGATAAAGCGATGATACGCTCGGACGGATGGCCTACTTCCATATCGTATTCGACTTTATGCGGATAGGAGCCAACCATTTCCCTGGCCAGTTCCAAAACCTTATCGCCGACTTTTTCCAGTTCGCTGTTGCCCTGGTTGATCGTTGCATGATCAAGAGGGACCGCTAAAAGCGCTGCATTATTATAAGGTTGGATGACATTCACTACCAGGATCTCGCTCTCGAATTTTTTACCGATCTCCAACGCATTATTCAATGCGCGCCATGCGGTTTCAGAACCGTCTACAGGTACTAAGATTTTTTTAAACATAATTCGCACCTCCCGCTATATTAACTGCTCTTAGAATCTTCAAAATCAATAATACAATTATTGGTTTTACTGTTAATTTCTCTTTTTACAGCCTGAATTCCTGCTAAAGACCAATTATTTAACTTTATTTTTTTTCGCCTGATGCTTAAGTGATTTTTTACTCACTTTTTTGATCTCCGACGGCGCCGGAGCGTCATCCATGCTGCCGCCTTTGCCAAAACGGTAATACAGCAGCATCAAGCCCAAAGCCAGCATCGGCAGAGCACCGACGACATAACGGTATTCTGCCGGCGCCGTTATCGTCAGAAAATCGTAACCGATGATAGCTACCGGCACAAGAATGATCTGAGCATAACGGCTGGCAGAACTGGCAGTGCCCAGCAAACGGATCACCAGCCCATAGGCCAGAAAGGCTACGGCAAAAGAAACAAAAGACATAAAGCATAAGAAAATGAAAAATTCCATAACAGCTCTCCTCGTTTAACGTTCTTCCCTGTCATAAGGCAGCCCCAGCGCCTGAGGCGCTGCCAGCCGTCCACCCTTCCGGGCCAGGACCAAAATCAAAACCACGATCGTAAAAATATACGGCAGCATATTCAGAATAAAAACAGATACCGGCAGGCCGATGACCTGCAGATGAAACCCAAGCGCGTCGATACCGCCGAAAAGATACGATCCCAGCAGCGCACGCCAGGGGTCCCATAAGGCAAAAATCACCAGGGCCACCGCGATCCAGCCGCGGCCGGCCGTCATATTTTCCAGCCAGCAGGGAGCATAAGCCAGTGACAGATACGCACCACCCAGCCCGGCCAAAGCACCGCCCATAACCACGTACACATAGCGCAATCGGAAAACATTGACGCCGACAGCGTCGACAGCCGCCGGATTTTCACCCAACGCCCTCATAAACAGCCCGGCCCGGGTACGATAGAGATAAAAGGCGGCAGCAGGCACTAAAAGATAGCTGAGATACACCAGCAGATCCTGCCTGAACAGCACAGGCCCCAGCACCGGAATCTCACTGAGCCCCGGCAGGGCCAGTTTGCTGAAAACAACGGTCGCCTGCTGGCCCACATAATCCAGGCCCAGATAACCTGATAAGCCCGTGCCAAACAAGGTCAGCGCCAAACCACTGACGACCTGGTTAGCCCTCAGGGTGACCGTCAGAAAAGCATGTATCAACGCCATCAGCGAGCCAGCCAGCAGCGCCATGCCTACGCCGCACCACAGGCTGCCCGTCTGCTGAGCGGCAATAAAGCCGGCACAGGCGCCTACCAGCATCATGCCGTCCACACCCAGATTGGTAACGCCAGCCCGTTCAGAAATCAGCTCGCCCAGCGCGGCAAATAAAATCGGCGTCCCGGCCGTGATCGAGGCGGCTAAAATTGAAATGAGCAAAGTTTCATTCATGCTCTTCGCCTCCTTCATCTTTGATCAGACGCAGCTGGTAATTGGTGAAGATATCAGCGCCGACAACAAAGAATAAAATAGCGCCCTGCAGCATTGTTGCCACCGCCGAAGGTATCCCCAGCGTCTGTACCATAAAACCGCCGACATGGATGATCGCAAACAGAAACGCCACTACAATGATCGCCGCCGGATGCAGACGCGCCAGCCAGGCCACAATGATCGCCGTATAACCATATCCGGGACTGATGCCCGGCTGCAGCTTGCCGACGATACCGCTGACCTCGATCATGCCGCCCATCCCGCAGATAGCGCCGCTTAGCAGCATCACCAGTAAAACGTTCCGGGGAATATTGATGCCAGCATAACGGGCGGCCGTAGGATTGGAGCCGATGACCAGCGTCTCGTAACCCCAGCGGGAATCTCGGAAAACTACAGCCAAGACTGCCGCTAAAACAAATACGATAATGATACCGGCGTGTACGCGCAGATCACCGAAAGCCGGCAGCAGCGCCGCCTCACTGAAGGCTGCTGTCAGCGGGAAATTCAGGCCTTTGGGATCGCGCCAGGCACCGTAGACCAGATAATTGACCCATAAAATAGCAATATAATTCATCATCAGCGTCGTGATCAGCTCGCTGACCAGCCACTTGGTTTTGAACCAGCCTGCCAGCAGGCCCCAGAGTCCGCCAGCCACAGCTCCCAAAAGCAGCATACCCGGCAGCATGACATAAGCAGGCAGCTCAGGAAAGGTGAGCGGCAGCCAGCTGGCCGCACAGGCACCCATATAAAACTGACCCTCCGCACCGATGTTCCAGATCTGCATCCGAAAAGCGACAGCGATACCCAAGCCGCACATCGCCAGCGGGATCATTTTGACGATCGTTTCCGAAATACCATACTCAGAGCCTAAAGCGCCGCTGAACATAGCGTAATAGACCTCAAAAGGATCACGCCCCGTTACTGCAAAAAAGATGCCGCAGAAAACCAGCGCCGCCAAAGCTGCCGCTACCGGCACCAGCGAACGCATCAGCGAGCTGGGAGCCAGACGTTTTTCCATGACCAGCTTCATACGTCCACACCTCCCGTCTCGGTAATACCCGCCATCAAAGCGCCGATTTTTTCTGTGTCCATTGCACTGACAGGGAATTCGCCTAAAATCTGCCCGGCAAACATCACGCCGACCCGGTCAGCCAGCTTGGCAATTTCCTCCAGTTCTTCCGACACCAGAATGATCGCCGTCTGTTCCGCTTTCAGCTGCAAAAGCAGCTTATGCACCGCTTCGATAGCGCCTATATCCAGACCGCGCACCGGATACAGTACAATCATCAGCCTGGGTTTAGCGGCTATCTCCCGTCCCAGCAGCAGCTTCTGCAGATTGCCGCCGCTCATCATCTTCACCGGCTGGAAGATCGATCCCAGCTTCACGTCAAAGTCTTCGACGATACGTTTGGTAGCCGCTATGGCAGCTTCGCGCCTGATCCGCCAGCCCTGGGAAAATTTACCGTCATATTCCTTCAAAATCACGTTATTGACCGAGTCCAGATTCGGCACCAGTCCCATACCCAGACGGTCCTCGGGCACATAGCTGATGCCGGCCTCGATCATTTGCTTCGGTTTTTTATTGGTAAGGTCCTGTCCGTAAAAAATGATCTTCCCGCCCATTGACGGCCGCAGACCGGCCAGCACCTCAGCCAGCTCTCTCTGTCCGTTGCCCGAGACCCCCGCGATACCGTAGATCTCGCCGGCCCTGACTTCCAGGCTGACATTATTCAGTCCCATCGTGTTCATATCGTTAAGAGCTGAAACCTGCTGCAGCTGCAGCACGGTATCACCGCAGTGCTCACAGTTTTTTTCGTAGGTATTCAGCACCTCACGCCCGATCATCATCTGCACCAGCTGGCCGCGCTGCATATTGGCCTTATCGGCACTGCCGGTCACGCAGCCGCCGCGCAAAACCGTGACCCGGTCGGCCAGCGCTTCCACTTCATTCAGCTTATGCGAAATAAAAACGACAGCACAGCCGTCATCCGCCATTTTGCGCAGATTGACGAACAGCTCGCGGGTCTCCTGCGGCGTCAGCACCGCTGTCGGTTCATCAAGGATCAGTACCCGGCTGCGGTGATACAGCATCCGCAGTATTTCTACCCGCTGTTTTTCGCCGACGCCCAGCTGCCAGACATAGGCCCGCGGATCGACCCGCAGGCCGTATTTCTCGCCCAGACTTTCAATATCGGCCACGATCTGCTCCGGCTTCAGCAAAAATCCGCCTTTGCTCTGGCTCAAAACAATATTTTCGGCTACCGTAAAAGATTCGATCAGCTTAAAATGCTGATGCACCATGCCGATGCCGCTTGCAATAGCGTCAGCAGGCGAAGTAAATCTTACTTCTTCGCCATTGACCAGGATGCAGCCTTCCGTAGGCTTATAAAGTCCCGTAAGAATACTCATCAAAGTACTTTTGCCGCTGCCGTTCTCACCCAGCAGCGCATGTATCTCACCGGGATACAAGTCCAGATCTATTTTATTGTTGGCAATAACGCCGGGAAACCGTTTCGTTATCTGCCGCATACTGATAAGAGGCAAGGTCATGACTTTGCTCCGTTCATCATAAAATTATTTTGCTTCCCCGCTCATGCGCGCACCGATCTGACGGGCGACATAAACACCGCTGGCACTGGCCTGCGACAGTCCCCTTGTGATGCCGGCGCCATCGCCGACGGCGAACAGGTTCGGGATCTTCGTTTCCAGTTTATCATCAAGCTCCAGCCTGGCGCTGTAGAATTTTACCTCCACGCCGTACAGCAAAGTATCGGCGTTAGCCATCCCCGGCGCCACTTTATCCAGCGCATAGATCATCTCGATGATATTATCCAGATGCCGTTTGGGCAGCACCAGGCTCAGATCGCCGGGCGTAGCTGCCAGTGTCGGCTTGGTAAAGCTCTTTTCCAGACGTCTTTCATTCGTGCGCCGGCCTTTGATCAGATCGCCGAAACGCTGCAGCAGCACCCCGCCGCCCAGCATATTGGAAAACGAAGCGATACGTTTGCCGTATTGATGCGGCTCCGTAAACGGCTCCGTAAACTTATTGCTGACCAGCAAAGCAAAATTCGTATTATGGCTGTGCAGCTTGGGGTCACGGAAGCTGTGCCCGTTGACCGTGATGATGCCGTCCGTATTCTCGGCTACCACATAACCGTTAGGATTCATACAGAAGGTACGCACCAGATCGTTGTACTGCCGGGTCCGGTAAACCAGCTTCGCTTCATAGACCTCGTCGGTGATGTGTTTAAAGACCTGTGCCGGCACCTCTACCCGCACGCCTACATCCACCTGATTGTTGATAAAGGACAAGCCCAGCCCGCGGCACTGTTCGGTAAACCATTCCGCTCCAGCCCGTCCGGGAGCCGCAATCAGATAATCACAGCGAATATCGGCCTTATCCTCGCCGCGCACGCTCAGTTCAAAACCGTCGCCATGCCGTTTGATAGTTTCCACATGGGTATTGCAGCGGATCTCCAGCCGCTCCGCCAGATATTTATAGATATTCTCCATAATGATCAGGTTGTTTTCCGTACCCAGATGCCGTACCTTGGCATTTAAAAGATGCAGGTCATGCCCCAGCGCCAGACCGCCGATCGTACTGTTCTTCGTGCTGAAATATTCGCCGGGAGCGCCATGACGGCAGTTCAGCTCATCAACATAATCGATCAGTTCGATCACTGTCTTTTCGGGGATATACTCATTAAGCCAGCCACCGAATTCCGTTGTGAAATTATATTTACCGTCGGAAAAAGCGCCGGCGCCGCCAAAGCCGCGCATGATATCACAGGGAACGCAGCGCAGACAATGGTCCACTTTTTTGGCAGCCAGCGGGCACTGCCTTTTTTCGATAGGATTACCTTCCTCCAGCATGATCAGCCTGACCGCCGGATATTTCAAGGTAAATTCATACGCGGCAAAAACCGCCGCCGGCCCGCCGCCGATAATCGCCACATCATAGTTCTCGTACATAAAGGACCTCCGTTCTGTAGTTTTGATCACAGATCGTATTTTTTGCTTTCATCGCCCAGAGGCTCATCTTTTTTGGGATCATTTTTAAACAGCTCAATATTTTTCTTTGCTTCACGCAAAGCATCATCATACACAGTTTTAAACGCGCTCAGATCAGCCGGTTTGCCGGCCTTCAGCCATTCGGTAACGACCCGGCCCAAAGCATAGGTGGTCCCCACTGCTACCGGTATCTGCAAAGGGGCAAACGGTATCAGCGTCGTCAGCGTACTGCCGACAAAATAAGCGCCCAAAGAGCTCAGCAGGCTGACAGCTGCTTTTTCGCCGATTTCTTCCTCATAAACGCTGCCTAATTTTATCACCAGATACACATCATTGGCAATCAGCGCCATCGTTCCCAGCAGCGGAGAAACTACGATAACGCCGGCCCTGGCAGCCGCCCAGCGGCACAAAGTCTCGGCTTCCTCCTGACGCATCCTGTCGTCAATGACAGTGACCTTTGTTTCCTGATCCATCTCCATTTGCATACCCTCCTTCAGGCATAGTAAACCACTTATTATTATTCGCAGTCTTCCCGAAAAATCCTGCTAAGTTCTGCCGATAAATACGCCGGCCGGCATAAAAAACCGCAGGCCTGAAAGCCTGCGGTCAAAACCACTTTTATTATGATAGCAATAAACTATTTTTCCAGTCCGTCAGCCTGACGCTTGGCAATCACCTGACGCATATAGTCGGTGATCAAAGCCGTGCTTTCTTCAAACAGCACCAGTGCGTGCGTAGCTTTTTTCTCTAAAAACGGGATCAGCTTTTCCAGATTTTCTTTCTGGTCAACGAGCGTTACCAAAACAGGCAGATTGGAAACACCAGTAAAGAGTGATACCGGGCGGCGGTCAATACCGCGCACTTCGGTCGCGTACCCTTCGATACCCTTAATGACAGTAGCACCGGCGATCTTTAACCGGCGGGCTTCCTCAAGAATAGTTCTGTACTGGGGGTCATTACCCACGATGACGTCCTCGCCCGTATAAATTTTCAGCATCCAGCATTTTTTGAATTCAGCAGCCATACTGATCCCCCTTTTCTAAAAATTATTCTTCTTTTCCTGTCTTAATTATAACACGCTGTCTCTAAAAATACATGTATCACACGAAAATATTTTTTGTCATCCGGCTTACAGTTTATGCAGCTGACTTCAAACCGGCGCTGCTGCGACAGTGAATTTGCAGCAGCCAATCACTGCCAGATCAGCTTCATTACGTTTTTATATTCTTCCTGCAGATGCTTGATAATGACATCCAGCACCGTATAGATCAGATCGCCTTCCGCCTTGCCTTTCGGCAGCAGTACGCAGCTTTCCAGATACAGGCCGCCGTCTGCTCCCAGATAATATTTGAACACCTTATATTTGCCGTTGGTAGTATTGAGCTGCCGCAGCAGTTCCAGCTCATTATTTTCTTTTAAAGCGCCAGGCGCTGCCAGTACCCGGATCATGCCGTAAATACTGCTGTCTAAAATAATGATCGTCGGCAGCTGCTGGCCCTCGACCTCGATCGTCGACCGAAAAACTACCGTATTCAGCTGATCTTCCTCTATTTCTTCCACCGCAAAACAGGTAATAGACTTCGTTTCTAAATATTTTTTAAAATCTTCCGCTTTTTTATTCATCTGCATTGCTCCTTTTGGATAGGGAGCGGCCTCAAGCCGCTCCCTGCTTTTTTAAACGTTCTCACCGATCACAAGATCATCTTCCTGAAGTTCCTGCTGCTGATCTTCCGGCAATTCGTACAGCGCAAAGCGCTGATACAGCGATACTCCGGAAGGATTGTTCTTCTCATAAACATCACGCGGCATTTCTTTTTTCAGGAAACGCAGATGATTTTCACCCGTAAATCTCTGATTATAAGCATAATGGTAATCATCCAGCGAAATCAGTACGCCATTGCTGATCTGGGTCCGGTAGCGGTCAGTAAAATACAGGTGCATCCAGTTGCCCAGATATTCGTCGTTATGCCACCCCAACAGGTTATTCTTGGGATCGTTAGCGGCATAATTGAACCAGTAGATGCTGTTGCTGCCGTCACGCAGCGGCGGCGTACCGTAAACCGAGGTCCGCATATCGCTGTTGCTGAAATAAGCCACATCGGCTACAGCCAGCTTATCGATATAGAACCTGCCGCTTTCCACGTGCAGATTGGCATTTCTGACCCACAGCTTATCAAACCGGACACCGTTGCTGGTATTGATATTTTTGATCGTAAAATCTCCGATCGGCTCGTCATCCTTGGCACCGCCGGGGCTGATGATCAGCATCCCGTCAGCATCGTCACGCTGTTTGATATCGTCGAGCGTGATATGATTGCCGCTGACTATGAGCTGATTGCCGGCAACTATTTCTTTGACATCCATATTGTTGTCCATGTCTTTAGTGATCAGGACAACGATATTGCCGTCGATCTTGCAGAGCCGTAGATGTCCGTTTTCCGTACCGGCCGAAGCTTTATCCTTAGCATAGATCTCGTGGAGATCAACATCGCCCTTCTGTGTATACACATCTACGGAGCCGTTGATCGAGGACAGCTTAACATCGGTACCGGCAGGGTTATCGCCGCCGTCAAAGTGACTGCTCCTGATATCGCCGTTTACAGCATGGACGCTCAGAACGCCATCCTGTGCCGCAGCATCAGCGCCCATAAAGACATTGCCCAGTTCCGTCCGGATAGTGATATGCTTTTGCGCTGTCAGGGCTGCGCCGACGTTAATGTCACCCTGTCCTGCAGCCGCAGTATTTTGAGTAGCCAGACTGATGCTGCCCTGTTCGGAGTGGATCGCTCCATTGCTGCCGGTATTGATATTGCCGGCTGCCGCCGTCAGCGCTACATCCTGAACCGCCGTCAGACTGCCGTCATTGCTGATATCATTGCCGGCTTCCATGGTAATAGCGTCCTGCGCCGTGATCTTACCCGTGTTGCCGATATCCTGCCCGGCTGTCAACAGTACCTGCTGCCCGGAGTCTACCGCGCCGCTGTTGACAAGATCATTGCCAGCGTCCATGACTACATCATAACCTGTACCGCTGTTTACCTCAGCCTTGTTGATAATATCTTCCGCAGCCTGCATCTGCACTGTACCTGCAGCATTGACTGCACCTGCAGCAGCAGTATTGCTGATGCTGCCCTGCCCGGCCGTCAAATCGATCGCCAGACCTGTGCCGCCTGCCGTCAGGTTGCCTTCATTGATGATGTCGCCTGCTTGGGCCAGCATGGAGATCACTTTTGCAGCACTGACATCAGCCGCATTGGTAATACTCTTGGCCGCAGTTAAGGACACATCTGCATCGGCACTCACCGCACCTTTATTGATGATACTGCCGTCCTTAGCCTCCATCAGCAGGTCTGTACCGACACTGACTGCTTCGTTATTGGTAATATCCTTACCTGCCTGCAGGTCGATGTCCTTGCCGGCGGTTACGCTGCCCTGATTGATGATATTGCCAGTGACAGCTTTCATCAGCAGGCCCTCGCCTGCTTGGACCGTACTGCTGTTGGTAATACTCTTGGCCGCTGTTAAGGACACATCTGCATCGGCACTCACCGCGCCTTTATTGATGATACTGCCGTCCTTAGCCTCCATCAGCAGGTCTGTACCGCCGCTGACTGCTTCGTTATTGGTAATATCCTTACCTGCCTGCAGGTCGATGTCCTTGCCGGCAGTTATGGCATCACGGTTGCTGATATTGCCGTCAGCCGTCATCTCCACAGCCTCCGCCGCCTTCAGCACGCCTGTAGTAGCCAGATCGCCCCTGCCGCTGAAATCGATACCGCCTGCGGTAACATTCACGCCGCCATTGATCGTCAGCTCGCCGTCAGCAGCGATATTACTGATGCTGACGTTACCTGCATTGACATTGAGCCCGTTAAGCTGTGCCGTTAAGCCACCGGCTGCCTTGCTGACAAATTCTATACCGCCGTTGATGCTGTTATTCTGCCCGATGCTTTGGGCTGAGAAATTGCTGATCTCGTTATTTTGGCTCAGCAGTTTTTGCCCGCCGCCGGTAACAGCCGTCAGCGATGTGGACTTGATGCCTTCCGCCGCAGCATTTTGGGTAATATTGCCTTCTGCCTGCAGCAGCAGGTTACCTGCAGCTCCATTGATAGTGACGCCGCCATGATCCAAAGCGATGTTCACCGCTTTGATGACGCCGTTGTTCTCAGCCGTTACCTGGCCCTTGACCCCGGTCACCGTCACTATGCCTTCATTGTCCTGTTCCTCGGCGCGGCCCAGGCTCACATTACCGGCACTGTTCAATGTAAACGTACCGTCTGTCCTGATCGTACCCACGACCAGATTGCCGCTTTCCCTGCCGTCCAGATAGATATCTTGGCCGGCGTCGGCATTGATAACGGCGCCATTGTTGAGGATCCTGACGCCATTACCGTCTACGCCGATGCTGCCCTTAACCGCAGTTAAAGTGATCTGTGTCCCGGCACTGATATAACCCATATCCTTGCCTTCTTCGGCAGACATCTTCATACCGTCGTCGGCATCAAGCACGACTTCTCCGCCTGCCGCTACAGCCTGGATCGTCAAAACGCCGTCCTGCTGTGTCAGATAGACGGATTTGGCGCTGTTCGCGTCAAGGGTACCGGAAATCTTCGTTTCGATGTGCTTATCCGCACTGCCGATACTGCCATTGCCGCCGTAAATGATCAGGTTCTCGCCTTCCAGCCGGCCGTTGCCGATCATATGCACGCCGTTGTCGCTCATCAGCTTGATATCACGCTCGGTCTTGATCCCGGCAATGTTGAACACGGTATCCTTCGTCCCGGCCAGATAAACGTTATCACGGCCGGCAGCATGGATCTCGCCCTGATCCCTGGTCTGGAGATTGATCGCCCGCTGCTGCCTGAAAGTAACGGTATTTGTTTCCGCATTCCAGGTCAGATCGCCGGCTTTAGCCGATGCCAGCAGCTGCAGGTTTTCCAGCTTGCCCAACTCATCATAACTGATGACCTTGTCCGCCGCATCGACGCCGATACCGCCGTTAGCGGCATTGAGCGTGATATTGTTTGCCGTGACATTGGCTTTGTCAACTGTCTGTACCTGTCCCGGCTTGCTGTTGATAACGCTCTCCTGGATAGCGTACAGCAGCTGGTTCTTGCTCCAGCCATAATTATCGCTGGTGCTCACTTCTGCATAAGACGCGATCAGATTCTGTTCGTCTGCGTTATAGCCGGCGCCGGCAAAATAATCCTGCTGCGCCTGCTGATATTCGCTGTAAGCCGCGGTTATGGCCGCGTTCTTTTCTGTCGCATCGCTGATACCGTCAGCCTTTTGCATAGCCTCGATATAAGCAGCCCTGGCAGCCTGCAGACCAGCGTCGTCAGCATAAGCCTGAGCGGCGTCTTTGTAAGCCTGCACTTTACCTGTATCGCCGCCAGCCAGAGCCTCTGCCCGGGAATCAAGTCCGGACAAGCGTTCTTCCTTAGCCTTTTCTGCCGCTTTACTGTTGCTGTCATCGGCATCAGCACTGCTGATAAGGCCGTTTTCCAGCCACCGGTCAACTTTAGCGGCGCTGTCCGATAAGCCAACGCTGTCTTCATTATAGGCATCAACAAAGCTGCCGTTGGCCACTGTCAGCACCGCATCACCGTTAGCGCTTTCGATCGTGCCCAAGCGCATATTACCGTCAGTCTGCGTTAAAACGATGTCGCCCTGTGCCGAAGCATTGATACTGGAGGTCATACTGTCGCCGCTGAACAGCTCGCTGCCGCCCAGCACCTTCAAGGCCTTGTCTTTAGTACCGATGCCGCCGGTATTGCTCACCAGGTCGATACGCTGGCCTTTGACCGTATAGCCGCCGCTGCCGGCATCAAGAATATCGCCGTCAGCCTGCAGATAAATATTACCGGTCTCAGCCTTGATGGCATTATTGCCGCCGGTCATCAGCCGGACGATGTTCAGATCGCCTTTATCGGAAATAAAGCTGATATTGCCGTTATTAGTTGCGGCATTTACACTGGCGCTGCCGCCGATAGCCGCATGGTTCACCTGGATACCCGTATTGGCGGTGATCCTGACATCGTCAGAATTGATCTTGGCGTTGCCCAGAGCTGTGACCGAACCCTGATTGCTGTTCAAAGTCACATTGCCCAGGCCCTTGTAATTACCGTTGTTATCGATAACGGTGGCGTTGCTGATGTTACCGGCCAGGATCATATCGTTCTTGCTGGTGACATTGATGTTGCCGCTGCCGTTACCATCGCCCAGGAAGCCGATACTGATACCGTAATCAGCCTTCAGGCTGGAAGTAGAGGTGCTGGCCGTACCCTGCTTGCCCGTCCAGTAATAATAGGTAGTGCCATAGCCAAAGATCTTGCCGGCCGTGCCGTCATACCGCTTATCGGCCGTCACTTCAGAAAACTTCTCTTCATTAGTCGTATAATGACTGGAGCTGATCGTGAACTGCGTACCCTGGTTGCCCGTAGTAATGATCGAGCCGGTAGCCAGATTCTGACCGTCGCCGGACGTAGTAGTAAACTCATACTTCTTCCCGTCCCGGTCAAGCCCTGCTACGAATTCGCCGGTATTGCTGTAATCCAAAAGTCCCCAGAACAGGAATTTTTCACTGTAGCTGTACTTTTTCGTAGTTTCGCCGGAAACACCGCCGGTCCACTGATACTGCAGACCGCTTTGCGGATCATAAGTATAGCTGCTGCCGCCAGCCGACCAGGCCGGCAGATCATCTGCAACTGTACCCACTGCATAACTGCGCTGCTGTCCGTTCATATATTCTGTGACCTTATTGGTGTTTTTATCCGTAATACTGATCAGCCCGCTGATATCGTTATTTGTGATCGTATTGACTTTGACCGTACGATCGACGCCCACCGTATTGATACCGATCTCCGCCGCGCCGTCCATCGCCATCAGCCGGCCGTTGCCGGTGCTGGAGATCTTACCGGTGATATAGATCTTACCGCCGTTAGGCGTAATGCTGTCAGTCAGCAGCTGTTTAGTCGAAGGATTGTAATAAACCTTGACCTCATAATCCCAGACCTTGGTCGTACTGTTCCAGACCTTGCCGCCGCCGTTGATGCAGTAAGCATCATTGCCCATGACCTCGTTATCGCTCAAAGGCCGCTGGCTGGCTGCCCAACTGGCATCCAGGGCCGCCACTTTACCGGCGTCGGCAGCAGACAGTTCTGTCGAATAGTTACCGTAGCCGCTTTGTACCAGGCCGCCGATATTCACGTTCAGCCCGCTGATATAAACGTTGTCGCCAGCTACGATACCGGCGCTCTCGTCCGGCGTGTAATTCAGTTCACTGCGATTGATGCCTACCGTATCGACCAGCCAGTTGACATACTCGTCATAGCTGTTGAAGGTAAAGGTTTTGCCCTCACCTAACTTATAAAGGTAATCCTGGATCTTTTTCGCCACCGAATCACTGAACTGGTAACGGGTGACAGGGTCGCCGCCGATATTGACCAGACCCTCGCTGCTGGTCTGCGTTACCGAACCGTTGACGGCCGACAGCGTGATATTGCGGCCGCTGATATTGCCCTGTACCAGTACGTTGTAATGATCATTATTGATGATAATATCGCCGGCAGTATTGGTAATATTGCCGAAAATACCGATATCTGCCTGCGGCGAAGGATTGTCTGTAAATGCCGAAGGAGAATTGCTGTTGACAGTGATCTTCGGCGTTTCCGTACTCAAGCCGTCGGCTTTGACCGTACCGGTAAAGCTGTTGCCGCTGCTGGTGTTCTTCAGGTCAGAACCATTGAACTTCAGCTGTCCGCCGGCATCTTTGATCGTCAGGTCGCCGACTGCCAGATACAGGTCGCTGCTGTTAGTAACTTTCAGCTGCGGCGCTCCCTGCGCTGTCAGCTTGCCGCTGCCCTGCAGCTTATCGGTATCGATATTGATATTGCCGCCTGAAACCACGATATCCGGCAGCCTGATCGCCGCAACATTGATCTGGTCCACAGGGATATCCGTCTGATTACCGTCTTTATCCAAAGCGACCATACCGGCTTTTCTCATTTCCAGTACGATATTGCTCAGTTCGTTTTTATAAGCTTTATATTCGTCCGAATCCTTCTGGTACTCCTGCATCAATCCGCTTACTTCTTTATAGCGGGCCAGCAGGCCGTTACCGATGATCATCGCCGCCGGAGTAATGCCGTCTTTATCAAACCAGTCGGCACCTTCGCCTACCGTGATCGTGATATCGCCGTAGCTGACGCTGCCCGGGGTCAGCATATTACCATTATCGTCATATGTCGGAGGAGTAATGGCAGTAGCGCCGCTGATATCGACTTCCAGCTTATTATGGATACCCGACTTGACCGAACCGGTCACATTGACATGATTGTCAGCAGTTTCACTGCTGATATTTTCGCCCAAAGCAGTAGACGCTACCGAACCGCTGCCGCCCGTACCGGTATAAATATTATACTCACGGGCCGATTCAGTGACCGTAGTCTTGCCTTTGCCGGCTTTGACATTGACATGGCGCACACTGCCGACATCGCCGGCGATCTCGACCTGGTTGTTCTGCATCATCGTGTTTTTTACGCTGGGATCAGTATAGACAGGTATCGCTGTTTTATTATAAGCATCTGCCAATACTTCCAGATCCAGCGACGAATCGATGCCGCCGCTGTTGGCACCGGCATACAGATTGACATCGTTAGTGCTTTCCAGATAAGAATTTCCGTCAACCTTCAGCTTATTGCTGCGCGCCAGTTCGTTTTCGGCCCTGGCCGAAGCCGCGCCGACAGCGCCGCCCTGTGTATCGGCGATAGTTTCCAATCTGACTTCTGTGTCATCGCTGGCCGCCAGCGTGATATCCTGGTCCTTTTTCGCCGTTTTCAGCGTTGAACCGGTAATATCGACACTATTATCATAGACCAGTTTATGCTTGCTGGCCGCTAAGGAAACAGGGATCACACCGGCTGATTTCAAACTGTTGGTGCTGTTGACCGTACCCTGCGTCAGAGCCTGTGCCGTGATCGAACCGCTGTTGCCGAGAGCGGTCAGTTCACTCTCATCTACCGTAACGCCCGCCGTAAACGCAAACGCATCGTTCAGGTCGGAGGCATTGACATTCACGCCGCCATAGCCGCTGGCGTCGATTTTCCCTGTATGATCCACATTATTCTGGGCCGTATAGACCTGGGCCCCGTTACTTGTGATCTGCGCATCTTTTACAGCCACATTGGCAGCATTACTGACATCGTTTTTAAGCCAGACACCGCTGCCGCCAACAACAGCCGCACGTACTGCGTCCGCATGCAGATCGATATCACTGCCATTGATCGCGCCTGCGGTGACCGCGCCGTCCGTAGTCCAGTCCCCGCTCAGTTCCACATCAGTATCGGCACGATACTCATTTTCCACCTTGGCTGCATAAGGACTGATATCGATCAAAGCACCACCATAACCGTTGGCCTCGCTGTCGATAGCGGCATAGCTCTTCGCATTAACGGTCAGATCATTGATATGACTGCCTGCCTTACTGCCTGCCGCTGTGACCTTCGTTGTTAAAACAGCCTGCGTAGCGGCAAGGTTAGTGCCTGTAGCAAAGGCCGTACCCGCGCTGATACCGCTGGCCCGTACCTTCTGTGACACACTGTTGCCAGCTTCCAGCAGCAGATCGGCAGCCCCGTAATTATTCTCTCCCAGATCCCTGCCTCTGTAGACATTGCTGCCGGCGTCTACCGTCACATCACTGTAGATAGAACTGCCGCCGCTGTTGATCTGGGCCGCGCCGCCTGGGAACGGCGATGCGCTGATACTTAACGCCTGCATCTCCACATCCTGCTTGGCATTAGTTTCTGCCTTGACGCTGATCGTCTCAGCCGCCAAAACATTATTATCACCAATAGTCACACTGGTCTTTAGATGTTTGGCCTCGGTACCGATATTAGCCTGCGCCACCGTTACAGCTGCTGAAGCCAGCAGACTGCCGCTGAGCGCTCCGGTGACCGCTTTGACTGCGGGAGCGTTGAGCGCCGCGATATCGACAGCTTTACCTGCCGTCAGGTTATTGCCGCTGGTCACAGCTATATTGACCTCGCCGTTTTCACTGGCCTGCGCGCTGACGCCGGCCCCGGCAAATACCAGTCCGCCGCTGCCTGCCATAGCGCTGGCCTCTAACGAATAAGCCTTTTCACTGCCGTCGGCATTTCTCGCCTTGCGCTCAGCATTGATCTCAACATTCTCCTCAGCCGTCAAGTCACTGCCGTCCACCTTGATATTGAGCGCACTGCTGTTTTCAGCCTGCCCCACGATCACGCCGGCCGCTGCTACACCGGCCGTCAGGCCGACCGCATTGACCGAAGCACTGCTGCTGTCGGCAGCAATCACAGCCACGTCTTTTTTCGTCGCCGTCAAAGTACTGCCACTGATATTAACGGTATTAGTACCTGCAGTGCTCACCCGTCCGTAAGCCGCATTGACGCCAAGCAGTCCGCCGCTGCCCTGATACATATCCAGCTGCGTTTTGCCGTTGATCTCGCTGCCGGCTTTTATTTCCGTACCGCTGAGCCTGGTATTATTGATATTGACCGCCAGATTGCGGTTGACATTGACAATACCCACACCGGCATTGACTGCGGCCGCTCCTAAGGAACCGCTGCCGCCGGTCATGCTGATATTATCAGTTTCTTTAGCAGTCACGGCCAGCTTGCCCTGCGCTGTCAGTCTGCCGCCGTTGATGTTGGCAGAGATCTGGGAATCCTTCCCGCCGCCCTTGCCTGCGCCTACAGCAACTGTATCGCTACCGGCATTGATGCCGCCTTTCTTCAACGCGCCCAGACTGCCGGCAAAGCCCAGCATATCCGTTTCGCCGTAGACACCATTGGCTTCATCCAGCTGAGCCAGAGCCGCCCTTTCATTTTCATCACCGGCATCCAAAGCCTTGCCGGCGTTGGTAATGATGATATTGCCGCCCACAGCTGCGCCGCCGACTGCCGCATTGGTAGCCAGCTGGCTGATGTCGCGGATCTCTTCGGCTGTAACCGTGATATCCTTAGCAGCCGCTAAATGACTGTTCGTCACATTGCTCTGCACGGTGCTGTCGATAGTGTTGACAGTCACACTGGCGCCTACGCCGCCTACGCCGCCGGCATTGCCGCCGGTATAGGCATCGAGCCCGATCGTGTTCTTAGCTGCCGAAGTGATCGCGCCGCCGGTAGAAGTAAGTGCAGAATCACTGATATCCGTGCTCACTCTGCCATTGATATTATTGACGGAGACCGCGCCGGCCACACCAGCGCCCAAACCGGCAATGCCAGTGGCTGTGATGCCGGAGGTCACAGTCGTTTTATTAGTTGCAGTCAGCTTCTGATCGCCGCTGCTTGTAACTTCACTATTTGCAATTACGGCTTCTGTGTCCGAATCATCCTTCAGCACGCCTACGGATAACCCGACCCCGGCGCCAACAGCGGCGCCGCCGACCGAGATATTACCAGCATTTGTACGTGCCAGATGGTTGGCCCCAACATCAAGTGTTGTGACATCCGCATCGGAAGCGGACAAAGCCGCCTTCGTCTTACTGTTGATCTCACTGACCGTGACCACGCCGGCTACGCCTGCGCCGATCCCGGCCACGCCTGCGCCGATAGTAAACGAGGAAATACCCTGCTTGCCTTCGGCCTGTATCTTCAGCGCCTGCACCCTGATCTCGCTGTCATCGACCTCAGCCGTAACATTGCGGCTAACAGTATTGGTATCCGAGCCGGCGCCGATCCCGGCTCCTTCGATCCCGATCCCTGCCGAGCCCACAAAGCCGGAGCTGTTGGAATAGTCACCGGCACGGACGCTGACGTCCGCCCGGCTGCCGCTGCCGCTAAGGCCGCCGTTCAAAACAGCATTAGTAATTTTGGCGCTGGTAGCGCCTTCGATCATATTTACATTGACTGTTGCCGCCACACCGGCATACATCCCGCCGCTGGCATTCACCAGGAAGGATTTCAGATCGCGCGTTGAAGAAGCGTCGACCACAATGCCCTTCTGCGTCGACTGCGTCCGTTCGATATGGGAATTGATGGCTACAGTTTCATCATCGATCAGCGTATCATAGATCTGGCCGTCAGTGACCGAACCATAAGTAGTGATACCGCTGTCATTGCCCCTGGCCGTGACCTGGGTCTTGTCAGCGCCGCTTTCGCCGATCGAAGCCGACGTTGTGCCGGAGATCTGGTTGACGCTGGTCGAAACACCAACTGCCGCCGTACCGCCGCCGCTGACGCTGCCTGCATAATTGGCTATCTGCTCATCGCTCTGGGCCACTACGCCGACGCTGCCGTCAGCTGTGATCACCGCGCCCGACCCAATATGGGCAGCGGCGTCATTTTTGATCATGTTGACGGCTACCGAACCGGTAACGCCCACATTGCCGCCGATCGCTCCACCGACGCCGATGGTTTCTATTCTGGGCGCGGCTGCAGCGCGCACGTCCAGACCGCGTATATTCATCGTACCGCCCAGCACCTCGGCCTCAGTCTGCTGCACGACCCTGTTTACCGCCACGCCGGCGCCGACTGCGACCGTCCCTGCGCCTGCCGCTACCACGGCTGTATTGAAGATCTTGCTGTCTGCATCCGCTTGTACGGTCACACTGGCTTTAGCCGCATCGGCTTCGTCTTTATCGATATCCGTGGCTTCTATCGAAGCCTGGGTCTGTTTATTGATCAAAGCCGTCGAGGCAGCGCCCTGCACAGCTACATTGCCAGCCCCGCCTACGCCTACGGCCACATTCAGCACTTTAGAACTGTCGCTGGCGCTGACGTTGACAGCCGCCGCGTCCTGGGTTGCGATCTTAGTATTTTTGATCTGCGCCCTGGTGATCTGGCCAGCCTTATCCGGATCGCCGGAGCTGCCGCCGATATCCGTATAGGCCACGCCTGCACCCACACCAACCTTAGAGCCTGCCGCTACATTGCCCATCACCGTATAGGTATAGGTAGTGTCAGCCGCTTTAACGTCCACCTGCTGCGCATTGTCTATCTGCGAATCGCTGATGACGGCGTCAGTTTGTCCGTCTGCTCTCGTCAGCACCACCGTGCCGGTAATGGCAGCGCCTTCTGTAGCTGCCGCCAGGCTGGCGCCCACCGTATACATTTTATTGCCGTTGGCCGCATTGGCGTAAACATTGACGCCGTCCGTATCAGCCGCCCTTTTATCAATAACGTTGTCCCGCAGATACGCTCCTGTAACATTGCTCAGGCCGCTGTAGCCCAAACCTGCCCCTACAGCGCTCTTACCGCCGGCGATCTGGCCGGCCACGTTGATCATTGCCGCAGTATTCACAGCCCGTGCGCCCACGTTCTGGGCCTCGATCTCCGAACCGCTGATCGTCGCCGTAGCCGCATTATCGATATTCTGCCAGGAAACATTGCCAATGCCGCCCAGCTTATTGCCGACGGCGACACCACCGGCCACACCGACCAGCAAAGTATCAGAATTGGCCTGCGCTTCCACATTTTCAGCAGTAATGGCAGAGTCTGTGATCTTCGCTGTGAAATTGTTTTGGATATCGCTGACGGCCACCGAAGCACCCACTGCCGCATCGCCGTTAGTTACAGCCACGCCTGCGGCCGCCGTGACGATAGTGCTGCCATGGCTGCCGACACTGTTCATATCCAGCGTTCCATCTCCTGTACCGTCATCGGTCATACTGGTATCCAGACCGTCATAATAAGAATTGCCTTTCGTATCGATCAGGGAACTGGTTTTGGCCAGCTCCTGCTCTTTGCTGCTTGCGCCCTTGGTCAGCAGCTCCTGGTACACGCCTGCATCTTTGGTATTGGTATCCATCGCCCGTACCCGCACAGAGCCATTTTCCACCGTCTGGATCTTAGCGCTGTCGATATAAGCGTTGACCTGGTTGCTGACGCCGTTATAAACGCCCGCGCCCTGGATATCGACGCTGACGCCGTCGCTGGAACTGGTTTTAGTCGCGCCGGCCGACACCGCCGCCGTTACAGCGGTCAGCGCAGTCAAAGCATGTACTTCCACATTGCCGATATCTGTATAAGCAGCGCCGGTATCGCCGGTGCCTTTGATCCCGGCGTTGACGGTATTATTCAGGGAAGCAACAGCTACCGAAGCGCCCAGCGCCTTGCCCTGGTTACCTGCAGCTACCTGCATCCCGCCTGTTACCTGCACATCGCTCTGATAGCCGGTAACGTCGATGGCCTCAGCCTTATCGACAGTATTATCTTCCATCAGAGCATTGACAGTACGGTCGATCAGATTGACCGAAACTGCCGCGCCGCCCGTGCCGCTGCCGCCTTCATTTTTCGATATTTCCATGCCCAGGCCGGCCGCGATAGTAGTGCCGCCGCTCAAGCCCAGCACATCGATCTTACCCGCATTGCTGATATTACTGTTAGCAATAACGGCGCTGATAGTATTATCCAGATCATTGACTGCCGCCGCGCCTGCTAAAGCCGCGCTTTTACCCTGAGCGCCGCTGTCGCCGCTGGATTTCCAGACGATAGCCGCCGCGCCGCTGTAAGCGCCGACAAAAGCGTTATCCTTGCCGACGACGCTCAGATCACCGTCGTTCAAAGTAATGACGGCATTATCGACTACGGCTTTGGTAGCATTGTCCAGGCTGTTGACAGAAACACTGCCCGAACCGGCGATACTGAACTCCGGCATAGCACCGTTGCCGCCGCCCTGGTTATCACGGTTGATATGCAGCTGGCCGCCGCCCTGTTCCGTACCGTTGGCGTTGAAAGCGTCGTCGACAGCCGATGAAGAACTGCCGTCGCCATTGAGCTTATCGGCAAATATTGACCCGGCTTTGCCCACCAGGCCGTCTTTGCCCAGTACCTTATCAGTAAGGCCGTTCATTTTATCGCCCAGCTTGCCGAAGAAGCCCTGCTCGCCCGAGCTGTCATTTTTAGAAACACTGCCGGCCACACTGACGGTATTGATCGTGCCGTCGGTAACGGCTTCCACGTTCAGTCCGTAAGCAGTGATCGCAGCGGCTTTTTTCTGGTCGCCGGTCGCCGTATAGGCCGTAGTATAACCGTCGCCGCCTGTTAATTCGTCATTATCCTCGCCGAAGATCTCGGCGCTGAAACCATAGACGTCACCGACGCCGGCAATATTCTGCACCGCAAAATCATTGACGGCCACAGCGGCCCCTACGGCGCCGTTAGACTCAGTCATAGCCAGGCCGCCGGCCACATTGACCAGACTGGTATCATTATGGCCGCTGATGGTGACTGTGCCGCTGGTCGTATCCGCACCGCTGCTGTTTTTAGACGCAGTCAGCGAAGCCTCGTCATCGACGATCGTCAGCACTTTGCTGTCGCCGCTGATCACCGAGACCATACCGTTCAGCGTCACGCCCGAACCGCCTGATTCGCCGGAAGCGCCTTTGCCGGCGCTGGCAGCTACCGCTACATGGTCGATAGTATTGCTGCCGGTGATATTGATCTCGCCGCCGCTGATCTGCGAGCCTTCGCCCACGGCAGCGACCGTATTGGTATCAAAGTTACCGATATTGACTGTAGCGCCCATCGAGCTGTTACCGCCCGCATTATTGAAAATAGACGCAGTTACACCGGCCAGGCTGACATCTTTCATCATATTTTCAGCCCCGACCTCTACCGTGCCCTGGGAATCGATCTTTACATTATTACCCAGCAAAACCTTACTGTTATTTTTGACATTCGTTACCATCACAGTACCCGCGACAGTTGCCTGCGTGCCTGTGCCCTGGCCGGAACCATCATCGCCCTTGGCATTGGAGACCGCCCCGAAATTGGCATAATTATTGGGATCGGCAAAGGCCACAGCATTCACCACTACGTCGCTCAGTCCTGATACAGCCTGTTTCAGCTGAGCTGCTGTGGTCTGCTGCGCCGGATCTTTTTCCGCCGCCGCGATCTGCTCGTTCAGGGTGTCCAAAGCCGCCAGCAATTCTTTGGCCGCAGTAAAGGGTCCTGCCGCCTCCAGTATGCCATCGTCGCTCGTCAGCAGGGTCTCATCGGCTGAGAATGTCCCTACTGCCGCTTCCAAAGCCTTCGCTTTAGCTTTGACGGCATCCAGCAGATTCTGCCAGTCGCTGCTGATACTGCCGCCCAGACCGCTGAAACCGGCTTCGATATTGGCAGCCGCATCCTTGACGGCGTCGATCATCTTCTGCACACGGTTATAGTCTATTTTGACCTGACTGTTGATAGTCACGCCTTTAGCGCCGCTGATAGCCGCGTCGGCAAGTTTAGCATCGCTGCGGTCAGCTACCGTCACAGTAGCCTGATTTTCCAGATTAGTGACCAGTACCGACGCATTGCCGACGATACCGCCGCCCTGTTCTTTGGTGTAGGAATTGCTGGCACCGCTGGCCGTCATATGGATATCGTCCATCTGCATTTTAGCATCCAGCGTGATCTGCCCGGTTTGCGCCGTCAAACCAGCCTCTGAACCGATATTGACAGAGGCGTTATTCTTTTCATTAACTACCGCTACCGTAGCGCCTGCCTTCAGGAAATCAGACAGCTTGATGCCTTCATAAGTCAGCTCCTCGCCGCCCTGGTCGCCGTCTTTTTTGAACAAGGCGTCCTTGATCTTCCCGCCGACAGCCTTCATGGCATCTGTAGCGCCCACCTGCTCCAGCGTTTCCGTCGCTTTGACAACGTATTTACCCGAACCGATCTTATTATTGCTGCTGACAGTATTATTGGTAAAAGTATCAGCGGCACTCACATTAAGGTCATTGCCCGCCAGCAGCGAACGGTCTACGTTCACGCCGGCACTACTGTTATAATTGGTGACATTGACAGCAGTCACCAGTGCGGAAGCATCAGCTCCCGACACATTTTCTTCAGAATTCAGGTCGTTCAGGGCTTCAGCTTTGACATTGACGTCCTTACCGGCCGTCAGCGCCTGTTCATACCCCGCCGCCTGATTTTTATTGATATTGACCTGCGCCGCATTGTCGCCGTTGGTCACCATGACGCCGACCACAACCTGATTGGCGTTGCCGCCCTTGACTGCCAGATTGTCCACGGCGTCGATCTTCAGATCCGCCTTAGCTGCCACGTCAACGTCACCGGCAGCGGTCAGCTTACCGTCCACATTGACTGTGGCCTTATTAGACGCTTCCGTATATACTACTGCTCCGGCCGGGACATAAGTACCCTTTTGTCCGCCCAGACTAGCATATTTATAGCCCGTGGCAGAAGCCTGCGTTGCCGCCAGCGTAGTGCTTTCAGCGCTGACAGACACATTGCCGTTACTGCTTTTGACTGTGGCTTCCGAACCGATGTTGACTGTGGCCGCCGTATCCAACACGGCAAACGCCACATCGCCGGTGAGCGGCGTAGCAGCTCCCAGCCCCAATACCGATGCTTTATGCACCAGTCCGTCCTCATCGACGTATTCATTTTTAGCGCTGGCGCTTACCTTGACATCTTTCGCGCCGCTAACATTGCCCGCCAGATCTACTGCAGCCGTTACTTTAGCCAGACTGCCGGGATCTGCGTCAGTAGTATCCGTCCTTTTACCATTTGCAGCTGTCGCCGATATTTCCACACCGCCTGCGGCATCTATCGTACCATAATTTTTGACCGTGGCCGAGATATCCCTGTAAGTGAACTCGTCAGCCAATCCATCCAGCTTATCTTTAATAAAGTCAGGCGCGCCGTCAGCCAGTGTTTTCGTCCCCGCATCGGCGGAAGCCTTCAGGATGATATCACCGCTGCCCGCATCCATCGTCGCCGTCAGATTGCCGGTCAGACCCGATTGGATATCACCGCCGTTGCCCTTGATATTGACCAGATCAGTAAAATCGACCACGCCTGTGCGCAGGGCAGCAGTTTTGTCGACCACGCCGCTGCCGTCGATACCCACAAGGATATTAGCTGCGCGCAGATCGATCTTATTGGTAGCGTTGACCTTACCTAAGACCGTGATCGTCCCGCTAGGGTTCAGGGGGATCTGCGCCGGGCTGTTGCGCAGCAGCTCCAGCTGTGCCTTCTGGTTTTCCGTAGTACCGGTTGACAACACGTTCTGCATTGCCGTCATCTGTGCCGCCGTAGGCGTCATAACGTGCAGCGCGCCCGTATTGATCACGCCGCTGCTGCCTACTGCCATGCCGTCCTTACTCAGAAAATACAGATTGCCGCCGATCTTATTGTCCCTGATCGCGTTTACCGTACCGTTGACATCGATATGGCTGTTGACAAAGTTGACCAGATTATCAGCCTGGTTACTGTTGGCCTTGTCGCCGAAATACATATTGGCGATCTGATTGGCGTTCAGATCGAATTCCTTAAAAATATTGACGCCTGTACGGTCAATGATCTTCTTGGTTTCGATGTCGATGACGCTGCCGTTGCTTGTAACCTTGGTAAAATCAGCACCCGCAAGGATCTGCGCCGAAGCAGCCAGCGGATTGGCAAAAATGCCCATAGCCGTAACAGCCGAAATGATCCGTCTTGCCAGATGCGGCCTTTTTTCTGCTATGATCTCGGACTGTTTGTTTTTCAGTTTTTCGTTGCTCCTCCTGATCTGTCTTTGCTTACTCATTGTCCTGCTCCTCCCTAAAACTGTCCGTTAAACATAAAATGCAGCCGTGTTTTGCCGGTTTCGGTGCCGTTCAGCTCCCGCCGCAGCGGTATACCCAACGTCAGACTGCTGTAAAAATTCTGCGCTATCGTCGCTTTGATGCCGATACCCGTACCGGCAAGGATATGATCGTCAAAAGCGCTGTCGCCATAGACCGCGCCGTAATCAAAAAACGTAAACAAAGAAGTCGCCTTAGCTATGGGCACGGCATATTCCACACTTGCCGACCAGCCATGGTCGCCGCCCAGCAGACTCTCTTTATAACCACGGACGCTATAAGCGCCGCCGATATAAAACTGTTCGGCCGACGGCAGATAATCAGTGCCGCTGAACTGGGCGTCCAATCTGCCTGACAGCATCTGCCCGCCCGCATACAGCTTCTGGTACAGTCCGTTGAACTGATATTTGCCGAAATTTTTGGAACCGCCGTCAATATTTTCCCAGTCACCGAACCGGTAACCGTGTTTCTGATAGATCACCGAGCTCCTGCCGTAATTCATCATACTGAAGGAAGCCGTATAGCCGCTGATCGTATCGTCCACCCAGTGGATACCCAGAAAATCCGTCTGTGAATTCTGCCGGCTGTATTCCAGTGCCACGTCAGTTTTGATGTTTTCCGTAACTATCAAAGGCTGCGTCAGCGAAACGCCATACGCAGTAGAATGGCCTCTGACATTCATCGGTTCCAGTTCGCCGTCGATGATATGCACACTGTTGGCGCTGTACTGCACCCCTAATTTGGTGCCGCTGCGCCCTACAGGCGTGGTATAGGCAAAGCTGCCTGATTTTGTGCCTTTGGAAAAGATCCCGCTCAGCATCAGCTGATCCCGGTTGCCCGTCAGGCTCTTATTGGTATAAAAGAGCCCGCCGCGCCATAGGCCGCTGCTGTCGCTGCCGGCGTTATCCGAATATACCGTAAAATTATGCTGCTTCGGCTCATAGGCGGTGATCACATAATCAGTGGTCCCAGCCTCCTCTCCGGCCTGCATGAAAATACGCAGCTGCACGTCGTTAGTACCATTGAATCGCAGCATATCTTTATTTAAAGTATGGATATTGTTGATTTCGCCTTCGGTCAGCCGCAGGCGGTTTTTGATATATTTACTGCCTGTCGATTTGTTCCCCTCTATGATCAGTTTACCGGTACGCCCCTCCACCAGGTTGATGTGGACGATACCCTCCTTGATCGTCTGCGGCGGCAGAACGGCCCTGCAGGTCAGATAGCCTTTATCCTCGTAAAGCTTATTGATCTCGGCGACCATGGTATTGAGCTTCTGCAGAGAGACCTCCTGCCCGACATATTTGGCCGTAATCGCCTCTACAGCGTTATTGTCCAGGACCTGCGAAGCATCAACGACTACTTTTTTCAAAACAAACAGTATTTTATCCGATGCTTCCGCCTGTTCGCCTTCTTTGGCTTCTTCCACTTCACTGCGCTGCTTCTCCCGCTCCTCCTGGATCCTTCTGGCGATCTGCTCGCGTTCCAGATATTCCCTGGTACGGTTGAGCTGTACCCCGGCGTCATTATAACCGCTGGGCGGAGCAGCCGGCGGAGTCTGTGCCGACGCTGTCAGAGTTATACCGGCAAGTCCCGTCACCAGCGCCAACCGCAGTGCTTTTTCCAAATATTTCCCATTCATCTTTTACCGCCCCCATTTTATTTTCTCAAAACATATAAGTTAAATAGATACCCTTTTAAAACCATTATATTAGAAATATTTTTCCACTTTGTAAATTTTTTATTTACATCTTTCTTTCTGAAATACCACTTGTATTAAACATAATGTAAATGCTATCATTAGTGCGTAGAGAATTTAGTTTTTATTTTTGTGTTTTTGCAGTTTTACAGAGAGGGAGCGCTATCATGCTTACAATACTGACCATCTGCACACCAAAGATGACTAAAACTTTCAGCGAATTATTTATCTACAGCACTTTTTTTGAAGCAAAATTTATTTTTGTAATGGACTATGCCGATGCCGTACAGAAATTTTACTTGTTAAATCCTGCTGCTCTGGTCATCGAATGTCCGACTTCTGATGCTGAAGAAATAAAAACTTTTTACACCCTTACCAAAACTACGCCGCTGCTGGCCGTATCAGCCCGACCTGACGAAGATACCGCTATCGCCGCTTACCAAAACGGCGCCACTACCTTCATCAGATTGCCCTGCGGCAGCAGGGAATTTTATTACCGGCTGTTTTCCATCCTGAAAAAATGCTATCAGATCCCCTTCAATGAGCTGCATGCCACTATCGACATCGGCAATATCAAAATCTATACCAAAAGCAACCGGGTCCTGCTGAACGGCACTATCGTCAACCTGACCCACAGCGAATATAACCTACTGCTTTTGCTGGCGCAGAATGTCAATAAAACAGTCGCCACTGAAGAAATGTATCAGCGGTTATGGGCCAGCGGCGAACTGAAACATACCAGCCGCGGCCTGCAGATGCATTTGAGCAAGCTGCGCCGTAAGCTGGGGCTGAACGACGATACAAAAGTACGCATCATTACCATACACGGCAAAGGCTACTGCCTGAGCACCGCAGATTATCTGCTGTGATGAGGGCTGTCATTTTCTCGATTTCATCATAGCATATGTCCCCCCCTAATCAAGTTTTGTTTTTTCAAGATACACATTCCCTGTCCGCAGACCAAAAACAGACTGTGCCGGAATATTTCCGGCACAGTCTGTTTTTATTGTTCCGCAGGGCTTATTCACTTTCTTAAAGTCGCCTGCCCCCTTATTAAGCTCTGATCATAACCCTGTCTGAAGCTTACGCCGCAGCAGTCTGCTCTTTATGCGCCCAGCTAAAATTTCCTGCTGGCCGGGTCATAAATTTGGTATAATAAAACCAGTACAATTATGCCGGGAGGTCTATTATGTCTGTTACCTGTCAGGATCTACTGCCTTTAAAATACTTTGAGCGTATCAAGCTGGTGGCCGGACAAAACGGCCTCGACCGCACAGTCACCTGGCCCTATGTAGGCCAGACCTCCAGTGTCTCCCAATGGGTGCACGGAGGCGAGCTGCTGTTTATTACCGGCATCGCCCACAGTGCCGATAAGCTGAAAGACCTTATCTTAGAATGTATCCAGAAAAAACTGGCCGGGCTCGTCATCCTGGTCGGTAATGAATATATCAACGCTATTCCGGAAGAGCTGCTGGCCCAAGCCGATGCGGCGGATTTCCCGCTTTTTGAAATGCCCTGGGATGTGAAGCTGATCGATGTGACGCGCGAGATCACCGACCTGATCATGCGTGATAAATTTGAGATCAAAAAGTCCAAAAACTTTCTGGGACGCCTGCTTTTCGCTTCCGACGTCGATTACCGGCAAATGCTGGACACAGCAGTTATCAACGATATCAAGCTGCTGGAATACAAATTTATCGCCGTTTTCAACGTCAGCTATCCCGCCGGCGAGGTACTGACAGACGCCGGGCACGACAGTATCGAAGATAAACTGCAGCATTCCGTCGGCAGCCTGTGTAAAGAAAAACAGCTGCCCATCACTACCCTGGTCTACGGCAACAACGTGATCTGTCTTGCCAGCGCGTCTACGGCAGAAAAAGCAGCCGAAGCGGCGGCTTATATGGAAACGGTTTACGGACTTTTAAAACAGATCTACAGCGGCAGCGACCTCTACCTCAGCTTCGGACGCCCTTATACCGCTATCGAACAGATCAAAGCCAGCTATCAGGAAGCGCAGAAAGCGCTGCTGCTCTGGAAAAAAATGGAGCGCCGCGATCACATCGTCTACTATTCCAAACTTGGTTTATACCGCCTGCTCTTCAAGATCGACGACAAAGAAGAGATCCGCGAATACTACCGCTACAACCTCGGCGCACTGCTGCAGCATGACAGCAAAAACAACTCGGAGCTGCTGGAGACCCTGCGGCAGTATTTATACTGCAACGGCAGCCTCGTTAAAACCTCACAGGCGCTTTTTATTCACCGCAACACGCTTTTATACCGCCTCAACCAGATCAGGGACCTGCTGGGACGCGATATCGACGACGCGCTGGTGCGGCTTGACCTGCTGAACAGTATCGTGGCTAAAGATTACCTTGACGAATAAAATAGAAAAGCACCGGACCCCAAGCAGTAGTCGTCCGGTGCTTTTCCATGTTTTATTTATAGGAGGATTTGTAAGTTTGCTCAAATTTAAGATGTAAGATCAGCCTTCCGGAACGGTAACGACCTCTTCGGGAGGCTTTTTTTGTTTGGCCAGAGATAAGGTAACTACGCCGGTCATGATCAGGGCGCAGGCCACGATCTTGATCATGGTCACCGTTTCACCCAGCAGCAGCACGCCGCAGATAATACTGGTGATCGGCTCGAAGGTAGTCAAAATAGCGGCGGTAGACGCGCCGACATGCTTGATGCCTATTTGCAGCAGCGACAGGGCCACGACGGTACACAGCAGGGCAAAGACCGTAGAAATGAACCAGGCCTGCGGCGTCAGCGTCGTCAAAGTCAATTCGCCCGTGCCCAGGCCGAAGATCCCCATAGCGATCGAGGACATCAGCGCTACATAAAAGGAAATCTTAAAAACAGGCTGGTTTTTTAAACCGCTCTTGTCCATGTAAATGATGTAAAAGGCATAAGTAACGCCGGAAGCAACTGCCAAAAAGAGTCCCAGGAAAGTGCCGCCGCTGAAACCGGCGCTCATATCCACGCCCAGAAAGAAGCAGGCGATGCCGGCAGTAGCGATCAAAAGCGCGATAAACTTCTGCAGACCCAGGCGTTCTTTATAAAAAAGCACGCAGCCGATAGTTACAAAAACAGGATAAATGAAATGGATCGTTGTCGCTACGCCTACGTCAATCAGTGAAAACGCAATGAACAGCATCAGCGTAGTGACAGCGTTGCCGATCCCGCCTAAAATAGTCAAGCTCCACAATTCTTTGGCGCTGACGCGCAGGGACACGCCCTGATACCAAAGGATCGCCAGCAGCACCGGCAGGCTCAAAAAATTACGTAAAAAGGTCAGGGTCACCGGATTACTGCCGGCTTCGCCATAGGTCATCGGCCCTAAGGTGAAGGCAAAGCCGAAGGTAACAGCCGACAGCATCGTCAGTAAAATACCCCTGGTACTTGTATTAGCCATGATGATTCTCCTTTATGAGAGACGAAGCGGCAATGGCCGCTCCGTCAAATACCGGAATTAAAATTCTTTATCGCAGATCTTGACCAGTTCGTCCAAAACACTGTCAATGATCAGTTGGCCGCGGGCGGCAGAGGAAGAACGTGCCGGAGCAAGAACGCCTGTCGGCGGTACTGCGTCTTTAGGCACAGGATAGATATGGTACGGGCAGGGAGTCGCACCCTGAGTGTCTACCATTCTATCCTCATGCACCAGCTCGGGCGCAAAAGCCATCATCAGAGAAGTTTCGGTAACGGCGGCATGCTCAAAAGCCCAGCCCGGGAACGGCACTTCGTCAAATACTTTATCAATGATCTCTAACGGCATCGGGTCCCACCAGTTAGCGATCAGGATCTTAGCCTGTTCACCATATTTCTGCGCGATCAGATCAACTGCTTCGCAGACAAAAGCTTCATTTTCAAAGTGACAGCTGAGGACCATGATTTTTTTTACGCCGTCTTTGATAAGCTCTTCCAGAACATCATAAGTCAAACGGATCAGAGTCTCGCCGTTCAAATCTACAGTTCCGGGGAACAACGGACCGCCGCCAGAGAGAGGTTTGGATTTATAACCATAGTTGATAGTCGGAGCAACCATACCGCCCACACGTTCCGCCAGTCTTTCGGCAAAGCCGTTGGCCAGAACCGTATCAACGCACAGCGGCAGATGCGGGCCATGCTGTTCGCAGGCGCCGATCGGCAGGATAGTGATCGCGCCTTCATCGATTTTTGCTTTAAATTCCATCCAGGTCATTTCGTTCATTCTAATCATGATTCATCGCTCCTTTTTAATGTTTATATTGTAATATTTCGTCATTACTGTACCGGTTACTGACGCGCAGAGTCCTGCGCCTTACCGTTAATTTAAGGAAGATTTATTGTAGGGTACCTGTGAACTGCGGCTGCGCCGCATTATTAAGTGAACTGACTTGCTTTGACTAAGAGTTTTCGCCCTGTCCCCGGGCCGTGTGTTTTTTGTGCAGCAGCTAGCTTTACTGTGCTTTCAGTATACTCCCGCCGCAGCCTTGTACACAACGTACAAAAAATCCAAAAACGTCCCTGCCTGCCAGTGCATTTTACGCACAAGCTGCTCCAGTATTTTTTGTATCATTCGTACAGTGCTTTTTAGTCTTCCACTTGCTATACTGATTGCGACAAGAGTTTTCGTTACAAAGCTCCTCCGCCACAAAACTTAAATTTGTAAAGGAGACTTTCTAATGAAAAGCACATTATTCACCAATGTTAAATTAAAAGGCCAGGATGGCCTGCAGGATCTGTATATCGTAGACGGTAAATTTAAAGAGATCGGCCCCGGCCTCGCTGCCAAAGTAAAAGCCGACAAAGTTGTCGACCTGGAAGGCAAACTTGCCGTACCGCCTTATGTAGATCCCCACATCCATCTGGATTACGTTTTCACCGCTCTCAATCCGGCAGCCGCCAACAAAACCGGCTCTTTATTTGAAGGCATCCAACGCTGGTCTGAAACCAAAGGCAACCTTACCAAAGAAGAAATCAAAGAACGCGCCCGCCAGGCCATGAAACAGGAGATCCTCACCGGCGTACAATATATCCGCACCCACGTTGATGTGACCGATCCCAAGCTCACTGCTTTGCAGGCCATGCTGGAACTGCGTGATGAAGTAAAAGATACCTGCACCCTGCAGATCATCGCTTTCCCACAGGAAGGTATGTACGCTTATCCGGGCGGCGACAAATTAGTTGAAGAAGCCCTCACCATGGGCGCTGACCTGGTCGGTGCCATCCCCCACTTTGAATATACCCGTGAGGACGGCGTCAAAAGCGTACAGAAAGCCTTTGAACTGGCTGTTAAATACGATAAAATGGTCGACATCCACTGCGACGAGACCGACGACGATCAATCCCGTTTCATCGAAGTACTGGCAGCAGAAGCACTGCGCAGCGGTATCGCCGAAAAAGCTACCGCCAGCCATACCTGCGCCATGCACTCTTACAACAACGCCTACACCTATAAGCTGTTCAAATTGCTGGGCCTTTCCAAAGTCAATTTCATTTCCTGCCCGACAGAAAACATCCACTTACAGGGACGTTTTGACAGCTATCCCAAACGCCGCGGCCTGACCCGCGTCAAAGAACTGAATGAGGCCGGCATCAACGTCTGCTTCGCCCAGGACTCCATGAGCGATCCCTGGTATCCGGTCGGCAACGGCAATCTGATGAACATTCTTGACGCCGGTATCCATATCGCGCAGATGATGAGCATCGAAGAGATCAGCAACTCCCTTGACCTCATCACCGTCAACGGCGCCCGCACCCTGAACATCCTTGACAGCTACGGCATCGAAGCCGGTAAACCGGCCAACTTTATCGTGCTCAACGCCAAAGGAGAATTTGAAGCAGTCTGCAACCGTGTTTCTGTTGCCTGCTCCGTCCGTGACGGCGAATTCCTCTTTGAACGTGCGCCTGAAGTCATCACCACCGACAACGGTTTGTTGAAATAAGGGTTACAATGAAACAATCCCCGCCAAACTCAAAGTTTGACGGGGATTATTTTCGTTGTTTTCTTTCATGTTTATTTTCTTTTTATCTTTTAGATGTTCGTTTCTTTTGGCGGCAAAAGAAACGAACCAATCTACAGAGGCTTATTATGCAATCGCCTCTTGCGCTGTCCGTTTTACCATTGCATTATTTGCGGCGTTAGCACTTGCAACTAATGCGGTAAAAAGGCAATAAAAGCCGGCACGTCGCAGATTTTTATTTAGCTTCGCTCAACGGCGGCTCCGCGAAACTCGGCATTGTTGCCGAAGATAAATCATCTGAGCAACAATACCTCAAACAAGTCACTCCGCTATCGCCTTATTCGCATCGCACATAACAAAATCTGCTCAATGTGCCCTAACACCCTACGTTCTACTTCTTTAGTTACTAAACATTGATAACATTAGGCTGTCATGATAGTGCTTATGAAATTCATAGCTAAATAGTACGATACAGGATTTTGAGCAGGCTCACTTAGAATGTCCAAACAAAATTCACATTACCTGTGAACCCTTGTTTCTTACCTCCCCAGCCTTGCAAACCGATGTTGATGACCGGGTCATTGGCTGCTTTGGGCTGCAATATATAGCCCAGCTCCAGCAGGCCGCTGCTGCCTTTGATGCTGGGGGACGGGGTGCTGAACCCTTTGACGGTGGCTCTTACTTCGCCTTCAAATTCATATTCATAGGCCACGCCTACATAGCCGCTGCCGCGCTGTCCGTAGTCTTTGCTCAACCTTGCGCCGATCCTGGCACGAGTGCTGTCTACGGCGTCAAAGTCATATTCTTCACCTGCTCCCGCACCCTGCAGAACAATGCTGTCGCCCCTTTGGTGGGTGTACAGCAGCTTGGCGTAAACATCGGCTTTGGTATTTTCGTTCAATTTCGTCATCTTGCCTACACCAAAATGTGCTCCGTAATAGGCGCTGCTGCTGTCGTACTCGGTACGCACTTTGCCCAGCGCACTTACCATGTCGCCACTGGCGTAGTCGGCGTCCATACGTCCGCAACGCAAACTGCCTTCGTAATACACGCCGCTGGCGTTGTCTTGACGTGCCAATAGGCCGATACCATAATACTTGGTGTTGCCGTCGCCACGCACGCCGCTGTCCAAATAACTGGTGTAATTGCCGTGGCCGTATTCTACAAAGGGCCCGAAGGTCAACTGCCCTGCCTTGTTGGCGACGGCTTTGCCAACGCCTAAGGCTAAATTATAACCATGCACATCGGCATGGGAACCTGTTTCGTAACGCATACTGCCGCCGCTCATAGCACCGAACATTTCCGCTTTGCCGCCGCCCGCCGCTGTTACCGCATTACTTACACCGCTGCCTGCCAAAAGGTCAGCACCGCTGTTGATAAAGGCTACTGACGCCAGCCTGGGCTCAACCGGCAACTTGCTCTGCGCCGTAGCTTTGCCGCCCTTAATGGTAGTCACCAGATTTTTACCCTCCTGGTCTAGGCCCGTGGTGATGTCATAAACTATGCTAACGCCTTGAAGCATTTGCTGCCCATAGGTCATACCTGTAGTGGCAGTGATACCGTTGCTGTTAGCCATAAGGGTAATAGTATCACCTGTTTTTAAAGCGTTTAACGCACCTGCCATGCCCACGTTGACAGTACTGCCGCTGATATTGGTAGTTTTATCCTTGTCTATACCGCCTGTCAAAGTCAAAAGCGCATCCTTCTGCACCTCATCGGCCAGATAAAAATTATACTCAGCAAAATTCTTAACGTTGCCCGCCTCAAGCCCCTTAGTATGGATATTCAACCTATTGCCGCTGACCTCACCACTGCTGACACCGCCGTACAATATAGTACTGGTCTCAAAGGTCGGATCGCCGCTGATGGTAACACTGTTGCCCGTGACCGCACCGTTGCTTCCACTATAACCGCCGTAAACCTCGTAACCAATATAACCACCACTGATATAAACACTATTACCTGTGACCGTACCGTTGCTTCCACTATAACCGCCGTAGACACCGCTATGGATCTCACCACCGCTGATAACAACGCTGTTACCTGTAGCTGCGCCTATTTCGCTAAAGCCGCCGCTGACTTCGCCTTGTACAACGCCACCGCTGATTTTAACGCTGTTGCCTATGGCTGAACCACCGCCGGTGCCGTTATAGCCACCGCTGACTTTGTCATTGATCGTTCCACCGCTTATAGTTACGCTGTTACCTGTAGCTGCTCCCGCTTCGCTATAACCGCCGCTGACTTTGTCGTCTATCTTTCCACCGCTTATAGTTACGCTGTTACCTGTGACTGCTCCCGTTTCACTATAGCCGCCGCTGACTTTTTGATCTACTGTACCATTGATGATCGTTACGCTGTTACCTATGGAATCGCCGCCCCTGAAACTAAAGCCGCCATAGACATTGAAATTGACCGTTGTATCCCCACTGATAGTTACGCTGTTGCCTGTGACCGTATCGCTGTAACTCCAACCGCCATAGACATCGCCACTGATAGTGCCGCCGCTGATAGCTACGCTGTTGCCTGTTGCCGTATCGCTGTAACTAAAGCCCCCATAGACATTGCCACTGATAGTGCCGCCACTAACAGCTACGCTGTTACCTGTGACTGCTCCACTGCTGCTGTTACCGCCATAGGCCCCGCTGATTATGCCACCGCTAACAGTAACGACGTTGCCTGTTACTGCACCGCTGTTGCTATAGCCGCCGTAGGCAGATACACCAACCTCACCGCCACTGATAATTACACTGTTGCCCGTAACCTCTCCACTATCGCTTTTACCGCCGCTGACTGTTTGATTGACTTTACCATTGCTGATGGTTACGTTGTTACCTGTGACCGTACCGTCTTTACTATAGCCGCCGTAAACATCTTTGCCAATCTTACCGCCGCTGACAGTAACACTATTACCTGTGACTGCACCGTCTTCGTTGCTCCAACCGCCGCTGACATTACCCTGTATAATACCACCGCTAACAGTAACGACGTTACCTGTGACTGCTCCACTGTTGCTAAAGCCACCATAGACCTTGCCTGTATCCTGATCTTTCCCAATAGTGCCGCCGCTGATGATTACGCTGTTGCCTGTGACCGTGCCTTCCATACTAATGCCGCCATAGACATTTAGGCCTACCGTACCGCCGCTGATGATGACACTGTTGCCTGCGGACTTGCCCGTGGCGCTAGAGCCGCCAGTGAGAATACCCCCGATAGTGCCACCACTGACGACAACGCTGTTGCCGATAGCATCGCCATTCACACTAATGCCGCCATCAACGAAATTCATCTGGCCGCTGTTGATATAGACCTGATTATTGACAGCATCAACGCTGCCTTCGCTATAGCCGCCATAAACATTTTTTAAGTCGCCAGTACTGCCGATAAGCAGTTTGTCAACACCGCCAACTATGCCGATGTTCACCTTGTTACCGACAGTAGAAGCGCCGGGTTTGATATTACCATCGCCGTCTTTGATACTGCTATCTGCGTTCTCATACTTCTCCTGCGTATCTATAGCGATATCAACCCCCGCAGCAGCCGCAGACTGCACGTAGCCCACGCTGCCCAGCAGCACCCCTGCCAGCAGGCTCGCCAGCACTCGTCTTGTCAAAACACTTTTACCCTTTTTCATAATTCTCCCTCCCTAGCATAATGTTTATTATTTAAAATAGTTTTTTATAACCAAAACTTTGATTATTAAATATATTCTAACACGATGTCCCCCCCGAACAAGCAAATGTCGCATCGAGCCACATTCGCATTGTCAGGATAACGCCTGAAACCAGCATCCGCACTCTTAAAGTAACTCGCCAGAAAAAAATAAACCCGGCCATAACTGACCGGGCAAAATATCTGCCGAAAAACTAAAAAAGCAAACGATAAAAAACACTATTTTTTACTGTTTCAGGCAGGATTTTTCTTGCGTTTGTAGAAGTATTTATATACAAAAAAGAATCAGCATTCATGAGCCTCCACTCTCACTCAACTGACTTTTGCGGAGTGTTACCACTACCGCCTGTAACATTTCCGATCTAACTATAGGCGCAGATGTTTTAAGGAGGGATTTACCATGATGAAAAAAATTCTTGTACCGTTCGATGGTTCCGAAACAGCGCTTCGCGCACTGGACTTTGCCGCAGGTATCGGCAAACCGTTCGGCAGCGAAATTATGGTAGTCAACGTTATCGTACCTTATGACTACACCAAGGTTCCGCCGAGGAAACCGAAAAATGCTATCGAAGAAGCCGAAATGGCAGCTAAAGAGCCTGATCCGACGCCGCTGGATATCGCCAAAGGCATCCTGGAAAAAGCAGGTTATCCCAATGTGTCCTTCCGCATGATCGTTGACATCGACCCTGCTGAGAGGATCCTGGATTACGCCAAAACTGCCGAAGCAGATATGATCGTGCTTGGCAACAGAGGCATGGGTATGCTGGCCGAGTTGTTGATGGGCAGCGTCAGTATGAAGATCTCGCAATATGCGGAATGCCCCGTAGTGATCGTGAAATGATTAATTGATATAAAAATTCCCGTCTTGAGAAGGCGGTAATCCCTTGGAAACGGCCCCTTACCCGCTGGAGGTAAGGGGCCGAGGTGTTTTTAAAGCTCCTGCTCCGGCAGGGCATCATTCATGCTGCCGCTGCGAAAGCCTTCCAGATCCAGGCTTACATACAGAAAGCCCGCCTGTTTGAAAGCGGCGACTATTTTCCGGCGCAGCTGCGGCTGCGCTATTTTTTCAATAGCAGACTCACTGACCTCGATCCGCGCCAGTTTATCATGGCAGCGCACACGCATTTCAGCAAAGCCCAGATCCAGTAAAAGCTGTTCCGCCTTTTCGATCATCTGCAATTTTTCTGCCGTGATCACTTCACCGTAAGGTATACGGGACGCCAGACAGGCATAGGAAGGCTTGTTCCAGGTAAAAAGCTCAAACTCGCGCGAGAGCTGCCGCACTTCCGCTTTGGTAAGTCCCACTTCCCTGAAGGGACTTTTGACACCCAGCTCCGCAGTCGCTTTCATGCCCGGACGGTAATCACCTTCGTCATCCAGATTGGAACCGTCGGCTACACAGCTGCAGTGATACATCCTTGCCATCTCGGCGACCGTTTCAAACAGGGCACGCTTGCAATAATAGCAGCGCTCCGGCCCGTTTTCGGCAAAGCGGGGGATCGCAAGCTGGTCAACGCCGACTTCAAAATGGGGGATCTGCAGCTCACGCAGCAGCTGTGCCGCGTCTCTGGCCTCGTGCCCCGGATAGCTCGGCGTTCTTACCGTTACCGCCAGCACGTTGTCACCCAGGGCTTCGTGCGCCGCATACAGCAGCAGCGACGAATCGACGCCGCCGGAAAAGGCCACGGCAACACTGCCGTAGCCGCACAGCAGTTCCAGTAAATGTACATATTTTCTGCGTAATTCTATTTGCATTTTACACCGCCTGTCTTAATTCTGACGATTGACTAAATCTTCAATGGCTTTTTCACGCAAAGCTGTTTTCAGCACTTTACCGGTGCCGTTTTTAGGCAGCTGTTCGCAGAAGAAAAAATATTTGGGCACTTTATACCCGGCCAGACGTTCCATCAGAAAGCGCCGCAGCTGCGGTTTGGTCGCTTCCTGACCTTCCTTCAGCACCACATAAGCGCAAACGGCCTGACCACGCAGTTTATCCGGCACGCCTACTACGGAGTTTTCCTGCACTGCGGGGTGGTGATACAGCGCTTCTTCGACCTCGCGCGGATAGACGTTCTCGCCGCCGGTAATGATCATATCCTTGAGCCTGTCTACAATAAAGATATAACCTTCTTCATCCTGATAGGCCAGATCGCCTGTATGCAGCCAGCCGCCGCGCAGAGTGACAGCTGTTTCCTCCGGCCGGTTCAGATAGCCCAGCATCACATTGTCGCCCCGGGCGCATAATTCTCCCACCGTGCCATCCGGTACTTTCCGATCAGCTTCATCACGGATCTCAACTGTTACATTCGGCAGCTGCGGCCCGATCGAGCCGACCTTGATTTTGGCGGCCGGATTAACGGTGCAGACAGGCGAGGCTTCTGAAAGCCCATAGCCTTCCTGGACCGGCTTGCCAAATTTTTTCTTAAAATCTTTTGCCAGCTTCTGCGGCAGCGAGGCCCCGCCGCAGATAAAAAAGCGTAGCGACGCCAGCTGCTGCGGTTCCGCGCCTTTTTCAAACATCTGGATCATCGTCGGCACGCCGGCAAACTGGGTAATCTGATAGCGCTGGATCAACCGCAGTGCTTCAGCCAGCGTATAATTTTCCTGAATAATGATGCTGCCGCCGTGCAGCAGCGGCCCGGTAACAGACACCGTCCAGGCAAAGCAATGATACATAGGCAGCACGCACAGCGTTTTATCCTCAGGATACATCAGTACCCGCTGCGTAAAACCAGCAGCATTAGCCAGCAGGTTGCGGTGCGACAGCATAGCCCCTTTCGGCTGGCCTGTTGTGCCGCTGGTATAAATGACCGTGCAGTTGTCGTTTTCGTCCATGGCTACAGCTTCATAAGGTCTTGCAGCAGGCTGCCGCAACTCTTCAAAATCCAGCTGCTTTAACTCGCCATAACCGCGTTCCCGTAAAGCTGCTTCCAGCTCCAGTTTTTGCCGCGTCACCATGACTTTCATCCCGGCGTCCTGTACAATATAAGCAACCTCAGGCGCAGCCAGCTGAAAATTAAATGGTACGACAACGCCGCCGGCTTTAATGATCGCCAGATAGGCAAGCACGAATTCGCTGCAGTTTTTGCTGAACAGGCCGACCTTGTCGCCCTGACGCACACCGCAGCTTTGCAGATGTGCCGCCCATAAAGTCACTTCCTCGCGTACCTGACCATAAGTCAGTATTTTATCCTGACAGATCAAGGCCGGCGCAGCAGTCGGATGGCTGTCAATTATTTCATAAAAAAGCATAACTTTCGCTCCCCGTTGCGGCAGCAGCCGCATAAACTCAACTGCCTGCCGAACAGCTTTTGCGGCAACAGTATATCTTTTATTATACTAAATAAAAACCCACTTGCACAATGCTAAAAATCAGGTTAAGATGTAAACAGCAGATACAATTACTATTCGCAGAAAGGCAGGTTTAATGAATGAAAGTTGAATTACGACCCGGTCTAACAGGACGAGCCGAAGCAATCGTTGACACGACCAATGTCGCAGCAGCTATGGGCAGCGGTGATCTGGACGTTTTTGCTACCCCGGCCATGATCGCCCTGATGGAGCAGGCCGCATGCAACGCGCTTGTTCCGTGTCTTGACGCAGCAACCAGCAGCGTCGGCATCAAAATGGACACTACCCACGATGCAGCTACGCTGCCCGGCAAAAAAGTTATTGCCACAGCCGAGCTGACAGTTGTCGAAGGGCGTAAGCTGACCTTTAAAGTCGGCGCCTGCGACGACCACGGTCCGATCGGTACCGGTACGCACGAGCGTTTCATTATTGACAAAGCTAAATTCATTGCCAAATTGCAGTCCAGGCTCTAAAGCACTTTTAATAAAAAACTCCCGCAAATGCGGGAGTTTTTTATTGGCCGGCTTGGCCTTACCGGCAAAGGTTCCATCCACAAATACAACTGCTCTGCTGCCACTTAAAGTAACAGACAGCCAATTTTGGCCGTCTGTTACTTTAAATGCTGATTCTATAGAATTGCCACTACTCAATGATGCCACAGCAAATGCTGTTTGACCGCCGGCTCCAGTCTGGCTACCACCAGCAGGCAGATAGAAACCGCGGCGGCGACCATGCCGATAACGCCGCTCCAGCCGTAGCCTTCCAAAAACACGCCGCCCAAAGTGCCCAGAGAACTGGCACCGGCATAGTAGAAAAACATATACATCGACGAGGACTGCGCTTTGTCGCCCTTGTTCAGCTTGCCGACCCAGCCGCAGGCTACGGAATGCGAGCCCAGCATACCAAAGGTAAAGACGGCCAACCCGATGAATTTGAACAAAAGCGGCTGCAGCAGGGTGATCAGCCCGCCGGTCAGCATGATCAGCAGCCCCAGAATAAGTACGCGCCCGTTGCCCTGCTTATCCGACAGCCGGCCCATATAGGTAGAACTGAAGGTACCGAACAGATAAACGACGAACAGCAGACCTACTACCGTCTGGCTCAAAGAATACGGCGGCGCCAGCAGAACATAAGAGATAAAGTTAAAAACGGCGACGAACGAACCCATGATCAGAAATGCGACCAGATAGATCCACAGCAAGCGTTTATCCTGCAGAGCCGTCCGAAAGGTCCTGCCCAGCTGCAGCCCGCCCTGCGGACGCTGACGCCGATATCTGGGCCGGGGCAGCAGGATATAAAAAGCGATGCCGACAGCCAGATATAAAACACCGATCGCAATCAGTCCCAGCCGCCAGGAGGCCAAGTCGGTGACGGCGCTGACCACAAGCCGGCCAAAAAGACCGCCCACCGTAGTACCGCTGATATAAATACCGATCACGGTGCCGACATTGAACGGCTCAAATTCTTCATTGATGTAAGCAATGATCAGCGAAGGGAAAGCAGCCAAAAGCAGCCCCTGCACCAGACGCATGCCCAGAATGACTTCAAAGCTGCCGCTGAGACCGATCAGGATCGTCAGTATGGCCGCGCCGATCAGGCCTGCCGCCGTTGCCAGCTTACGGTCAAACCGCGGCGCCAGCCCCGCAATGAACAGCATCGCGACCGACATGCCCACCAGTCCCAGCGAAACAGCCAGACTGCCCTGCACAGCGTTCAGTCCAAAGCTGCCGGCAATCACGGGTATGATCGGCTGCACGCAGTATTCCGCGCCGAAAGCCGCCATGCTCCCTAAAAAAATAATAAACAGCGTGCGCCAGTAAACCTGCGAACCTGTTTTGATATACTCACGTTCTTCCAAGAAAAAGCCCCTTTTCTGTATGATCTGCTTTTATATTGTACACCTTCTGACGTATTAGTCAATTCTTAAAATAAATAAAACATCTATCGTTTATATTTATTTCAAACACACAACAACTTTAAGCGGATCATTCACGCAGCTCGGCCAGAGAAGGCAGCGCTGCCCGTACAGGCTTCCACAACATGATCGAGATCGTATAGTCGATCAAAGAATGCAGAAAGGTCCCAACACCGACCAGCACCAGCACGCTCATAACATAACCGTCGGCCAGCTGTTCCGGCTTGAAGATACTGCCGGCCAGGAAAAAAGGCGACACGACAGCCACTTCGGCCGCAGCATGCACCAGGGCCATCCCGCCGTTGAACATGGTACCGGATAACGGCTTTTCGATGATCTCCGGCATTTTTTTGATGAGCAGCGCTCCCAAAACGGCAAAAACAATGTGGCTGGCTGCCCGCAGAGCGATAATGACCGGCGTCGTCATAAAAAAGCCCAGCGTCGTTCCCAGACAAACGGCTGCTGCCAGCTTCGGCGAGATAAACATCGCCATAAAGATAGCCACGTGACTGGCCAGCGTAAAAGACATCGGCCCTATCACTATTTTAGGCATCAGCATCGGCACTACGATACCAATGCCGCACAAGACCCCGGCTACCACCAGCTGATTGATATTTTTGCTTTTCATCCCACAACACTTCCTTATTCTTTCTTAGCTAGTCGTAACGATAGCGAAAACAGCGCCAAAAGGCGCTGTTCTTATTTTAGCACAATTATTTTAACACCGTCTGTAAAAATGCCTGCAAACGTTCATTTTTCGGATTGGTAAAAATATCCTCCGGCCGTCCCTGTTCCTGCACTTTGCCATCAGCCATAAAAATAACCTTGGTCGCCACTTCACGGGCAAAACCCATTTCGTGGGTCACGACCACCATGGTCATTTTTTCTTCGGCCAGCTCACGCATGGTGCGCAGCACCTCGCCGGTCAGTTCCGGGTCCAGTGAAGACGTCGGTTCGTCAAAAAGCATGATCGACGGTTTCATGGCCAAAGCACGGGCGATCGCCACACGCTGCTGCTGCCCGCCGGAAAGCTTACGCGGATAAACGTCCGCTTTTTCGGACAGTCCGACCTTGCCTAAAAGGATCTTTGCTTCTTCGATGACCTCTGCCCGTTCACGCTTTTGCACCTGCACCGGCGCTTCGATCAGATTCTGCAATACCGTCATATGCGGGAACAGATTGAACTGCTGGAAGACCATGCCCATTTTGCAGGCGATGCGGCGGCTTTCGTCACCGGGTGCATAGATCACTTCACCGGCGCTGTTGGTCTCTGCCAGCGTTTCACCGTCGATAATGATCGTGCCTTTGTTGATCGTTTCCAGCTTGTTCAAACAGCGCAGCAGCGTGCTTTTACCGCTGCCGCTGGGGCCGATGACGGCTATAACCTCGCCTTCCTCGACATCAAGGTCGATGCCCTGCAGAACGTCCAGTTCCTGAAAACTTTTATGAATATTACGCGCTTCGATTTTTTTCATGGCTTACTCCCGTCAATCGTACTTCGAAAATCTTTTTTCCAGTTTATCAAATCCGTAGGTCAGTACCAGCGTCATCAGCAGATAAAATACGCCCGCCACTAAGAACGGCGTGATGCTGAAATCGCGCTGCACCAGATTGCGTGTCGTTCGCAGCAGATCGTTCATGGCCAGCACATAGATCAGGGAAGTATCCTTGACCAGAGTGATCGTCTCATTGCTGACCGGCGGCAGAATGATGCGGAACACCTGCGGCAGGACGATACGGCGCATGGTCTGCACATAATTCATACCCAGTGTGCGAGCCGCTTCATACTGTCCTTTAGGGATCGCCTGTATTCCGGCGCGGAAGATCTCGCAGAAATAGGCGGCGTAATTCAGCACAAAAGCAAAAATAGCGGCCTGAAAGTCATCCAGCCTGATGCCGATACCGGGGATAAATGGCAGCCCGTAATAAACAAACAAAAGCTGCAGCATCAACGGCGTGCCGCGCAGCAGCCAGACATAGACGCCGACCGCGCTGCGCAGACTGCTCAGGGAAGACACCCTGGCCAGCGCCAGCAGGATACCCAAAGGTATCGATAAAATGATCGTAATAAAAAACAGTTTTAAAGTTTCGACCGTCCCCAGCCACATCTGCGGCAGGATGGAAATAATATAGTCCATGATGAGTCTCCGTATCTGTATGCAAAATAAATAGAGGAAAAGGGCCGACAGCTCATGCCACCGGCCCGGAGCTTATTAATATTTAGTGATGTCAACGCCCATCCATTGTTCGGAAATCTTTTTCATGGTGCCGTCTTTTTTCATTTCGTCCAGCGCCTTGTTGATCTTTTCACTGTATTCTTTGTCATCTTTGCGGAAGGCTACAGCTACCACTTCGTCGCCCATATTTTCGTCCAGCACTACGTATTTATCGGGGTGTTTTACCATATAATAACGGGCCAGAACAGCGTCAACGACCATAGCGTCGATACGGCCGGCGTCCATATCCATATAAACGGCGGCAAAATCAGGATACTTTCTGTAATCCTTCAGCGAAGTCCTCAATGCGTCATTTTTATCTACCAGATAAGAACCGGTACTGTCGTCCTGCACTGCCAGCACTTTGCCTTTCAGGTCGGCGATCTTGGTAATAGCAGAGTCTTTGGGCACAACTACCAGCTGCGCGTTGACCATATAAGGTTTGGAAAGGGTATACGCTTCCTGACGTTCAGGATTGACTGTAAAGCAGTTCCAGATCGCGTCGACGCGTTTGCCTTTCATTTCGGCTTCTTTGGAAGCCCAGTCGATCGGTTTGAATTCCACTTCCATGCCGGCACGTTTGCAGGCTTCTTTGGCCAGATCGATATCAAAACCAACGATCTCGTTCTTCTCATTACGGAAGCCCATCGGCGCAAAGTTGTCGTCCAGACCGATAACCATTTTTTTCGGACCGCTGCTGCCGCAGCCGGCCACCAAAGATAACGCCATCAGCAGCGTCATTGCTAAAAGTAAAAATTTCTTCATCATCCATCCCCCTCTAAGGTGTTGTTTTCCTGCTATGTTTATGATTATACTTTAGTCTGCTAAATTTGTAAAGAGGTAAAATTGATTTTTTTGAATTTTTTTTGCAGGAATTTACTGCCTGGCCGCGGAATTTATCCAGCAAACGCTATTATTAAGAGAAAGAGGGGCTCACAATGATCGTCACAGACAGAAAAACAGATATTTTTGAACGCCGGGCAGGCGGCAAGGGCAATACTATTATGGAGCACATCGTCGATGAAAAGGTGTACGGCGGCAAGATCGCCGTTTATGCCCGTGTAGTTTTAAAGCCGGGCTGCTCGCTAGGTTTCCACAAACACGAAGGCACCAGCGAGACTATGTACGTTTTACAAGGCACCGGCCTTTATAACTACAACGGCAGCGAAAGCACGCTGCACCCCGGCGACGTTACCTTCTGCCCGGAGGGCGAGAGCCACAGTATCGAAAACATCGGCGACGACGACCTGCTGGTCATGGCGCTGATCGTCAACGAAAAATAAGCATAAAAATACTGCATCTGCTGAAGCAGATGCAGTATTTTTATATGTTGTCCTGCTTTATCTATCATTTACTTTAACTGCTGTTCGTGTTCCAGCTTACGCTGCAGCCAGAACATCCGCAGCGTTAAGAAAACCGCTGAGAAGAACAAACCTATATCCAGGCTCTGCCAGTAGGCGGCCGGGCCATGATCCAGCACAAAATCGAGGAAACAGCCCAGCGGCAGACATACTGCCCAATAGGCGAAAAAGCCGGAATAAAAGGTCGCCTTCACATCCTTATAGCCGCGCAGGATACCCTGGATCGGTGCTGCCGTTGCGTCAAACAGCTGGAAGAAGATCGCATAGAACAAAAAGCCCACCACCTTTTCGATAATGACGGGATCAGTGGTATAAAGCAGGGCGATCTGCGGCCTGTTGGTATAAACAAGGATCGTTAAAAAGACGGCGATGCTCATATTGACGGCAATGCCCAGCCGGCTGATTTTCTTTGCTTCTTCAAAGCGTCTGGCCCCCGCTTCGACACCGACTAAGATCGTCAGCGCCATAGAAAAGCTGAGCGGCACCATATACAGCAGCGAAGTGAAGCCCAGCGCCGCCTGGTGCGCCGCAATGATGACAGTGCCGAATTTGGCGATGAACAGCGCCACGACGCCAAAAATACTGGCTTCCATAAACATGGCCAGACCGATCGGCACACCGATGCTGAGATTTTCCCGCAGCTGTTTAAAATCCAGGCGGAAGCGGTCTTTAAAGATCCTGAAATCAGCAAAAGCAGGCAGCTTGTGCACGATCCAGACAAAGATGGCAAATTCCAGCCAGTAGGTGATGCCAGTCGCTACACCGGCGCCAATACCGCCCAGCCGCGGCAGCCCCAGCTTGCCGAAAATAAAGCAGTAGTTCAAAAAAGCATTGACTGGCAGTGCCAGCAGATAGATTTTCATGGTGATGCCAGTATGGCCTAAAGTATCGATCAGCGCCCGCAGCGAGGTAGACATAAAGAACGGCACTACGCCTACGGCCACGGCCGCCATATACATTTTGGCGATATAATGCACCTGCGCTTCCAAATGCAGGTGCGTCAGCAGGGTATCTAAAAACAAAACTCCCATTAAAATAATGACAACTGAAAAAGCTAACGCCAGAAAAATCGTATGCCGGATAACTTTACCGATGTCCCCGCGTTTGCCGCCCCCTAAAAGATGGGCGACGATCGGCATGGCACCCAGTAAAACACCGTTAGTGCCGACAAAGATCGGCATCCAGATATTACCGCCGATGGACGTGCCGGCCAGATCGACCGCACCCGCATGCCCCGACATGGAAGAATCAAAAAAATTCATGGCCATGATCGCCGTCTGGGTGATCAGGATCGGGATCATCACCGAAAAAAGCCGCCGCAGGCGTTGTTTAAAATTTTCGTCTACTAACATAGCTCTCCCTTTCTATAGAGGCACAGATCAGGAAACGCCGCCCGCCTCCGCCAGCTCCGTAAGATAGGCCCAGCGTTCCACAAGCTGTTCCAGCCGCTGCTCAGCGTCCTGTTGCTGGTTGGTAAGCTCACCCAGCTTCACAAAATCGCTGCTGGCGCTGTTTATTTCCTGCGCCAGCATTTTCAGTTCGGCTTCAACGCCGGCGATAGTCGTTTCGATCTGCTCAAATTCCAGTTTTTCTTTATAAGTCATCTTCTGCTGTCTGGCCTTGCCGGCAGTATTTTCTGTTTTAGCGGCAGTTACAGCCGCTTTGGCAGTTTTAGGCGCAGCCGCCTTAGCCGATGCGGCAGCCGCTTCGTATTTACTGTAATCGCCGATAAACTGTCTGATCTCGCCGCCGCCCATAAAGGCGAAGATCTTCCCTGCAAAACGGTCCAGAAAGTACCGGTCATGAGAAACGGCGATGACGGCGCCGTTAAAGCTGTCCAGATAATCCTCCAGCACCGACAGCGTCGGAATATCAAGATCGTTGGTCGGTTCGTCCAAAAGCAGTACGTTGGGTGCTCCCATCAGTACCCGCAGCAGATACAGGCGCCGTTTTTCGCCGCCTGACAGTTTATTGACCGGCACCCATTGCAGTTCAGCAGGAAATAAGAAGCGTTCCAGCATCTGCGCCGCCGTGATCCTGGTCCCGTCCTGAGTTTCGATATGGTCGCTCACGTCGCGGATATATTCCAGCACCCGCTGCTCACTGTCGGGGAACTCGCTGTGCTGCGAAAAATAACCGATCTTGACGGTCTGCCCGATCTGAATGCTGCCACGGTCAGGCGTCAGCCTGCCGGCCAGAATATCCATCAGCGTGGTCTTGCCGCTGCCGTTGGGTCCCACGATACCGACACGGTCGTTACGCAGCAGCACATAGCTGAAATCTTTGATGTAGGTGACGCCGTTGTAATCAAGCCCCAAATGCTCGCACTCGACTACGGTCTTACCCAAACGGCTGCCGGCCGAAGACATTTCCAGCTCACTTTGAGCGGAAATACTTTTTACTTCCTGTTCCAGCTCATTAAAACGCTCGATGCGTTCCTTGCTTTTAGTACGCCGCGCTTCCGCGCCGCGGCTGATCCAGGCCAGCTCACGTTTATAAATATTGCGCAGGCGCTGGGCCGCCGTCTGCTCTGACTGACGCCGTTCCTCACGCTTTTGCAGGAACAGGCTGTAATTGCCCGTATATAAATAGCATTGCCCGCCGTCCAGTTCCAACGTGCGGTTGACGACTCTGTCAAAAAAATAGCGGTCATGGGTAACCATCAGCAGCGCGCCTTTACGCTTCAAAAGCAGCTGCTCCAGCCAGGCTACGGTCGCATTATCCATATGGTTGGTCGGCTCGTCCAAAATCAACAGGTCGGACGGGCGTACTAAAACGCCGGCCAGCGCTACCCGTTTACGCTGACCACCCGAAAGCTCTGCCATCGGCTGCTGAAAATCACTGATCCCCAGCTGATCAAGTACTGCTTTAGCCTCGCTTTCCAGCTGCCAGGCATAGGCGCTGTCCATCTGCTGCTGCAGTTCCAGCAGCTGCCGCTGCCGGGCGCTGCTTTCAGGTTCAGCTGCTGCCAGCGCGGCGGCCCGTTCATAACGGCGCAGCAGGTCAAGCCGCGGTGAGTCGCCCTGAAAAACCTGCTCTAATACCGTCGCCTGCGGGTCATAGTCGGGGTTCTGCGGCAGATATTCGATCACGCAGCTGCCATTGGCCGTGATCCTGCCGCTTTCGCCGGCTTCGCCGCGGGCGATATCACGCAGCAGCGTACTTTTACCGGTGCCGTTGATGCCGATGATACCAATCTTATCGCCCATTTCAATATTAAAAGTTACATTTTGAAACAAAGTTCTGACGCCATAGCTGTGCGACAGATTTTCTACACTTAAAATCATACTTTTCGCCCTCTGTAAAACAGAATAAAAGCAGCCTGCCGCTTGGAGCAGACTGCATATATTTTAAATAAGCTCTACCTGGAGATTAGGATTGACAGCGGCAGCATCCTGCACCACTGCAAGCAGCCTTGCGCCATACCACCCTAATTCCGAACCTGCGGCTACCGCCTGCGGTATTTTTAGTATAACAGGCTCGCAGACTTCCGTCAAACAATCATAAAGCGCGTCCAGATTCTCTCCGTAATACTCCGGCAGATCGAGCTCCGCACGCAGATAATGATGCAGCTGTCTGACAGACCGCATCTTTGCCAGTGCCAACGTTACCGTTTTCATCAGCTGCCTCCTTAATACAATCTTGTAAAGCTTTGATAATGGTCATCGGTATAATAGATCAGGCCGTCATTAGAATAGAGGACCCGTTTGGCGTTGCGGTTGCCGCCCCGGTAGTCGATATCACATTCCTTCCAGCTGCGGCCTTCTTTCTGCGGCAGCCGGCCTTCATAATTGCCATACCTGTCGCCGCCAATACTTTTGCCGGGCGCCACTTCGTCCAGCGTGCCTTTACGTTTCCAGCCCAGGCGTTCAGCCTCGCGCTTGGTAATAAAATTACCCGGCAGTTTATGGAAGGTATGGATATATAAGGCTACCTCCGCTTTACCTGTATAAGCACGCCCTTCTTCGACTTTAACAGGTGCCTGCTGCCTATCCTGCAGCTTGTCCAGTCCCTTTTGGGCCGCTTTGGTCACCTGTTCAACGGCCTGTTGTTTGGCCTGATTCAGTTCTGTAGACGGCGCTTTGCCACAGCCGAGCAGAACGCCGGCCGTAAATACTACAGCCAGTAAGACTGCAAAAAGTTTTTTCATTTTCAGCACCTTCAGAACCATTTTTTCATTTGATTGAAAATACCGCGGACGATAGTGTCCACAGCTTTATTTTCCACTCGCGTCATCGTTTTATTGAGCAGCTTTTCAGCGACCGTCGGTGGTTCTTTTTTCGCTGACGTGCTGCGGCTGCGCAGCTCTTTCTGCAGCTCTGCTTCTTCCTGCGCTTTGGCGGCGGCTTCCGCATCCTGCCGTGCTTTGGCCGTCAGTATTTCGTAAGCCGACTCCCTGTCGACAGCCGTGGCATATTTACTATACAGCGGGCTGGCGGCGATCAGCTGATTGCGCAGGGCATCGTCGGCTACGCCCAGATAACTGCGGGGCGGCATGACATAAGCCCGCTGCACCATTGCCGGTACGCCGTCGGCATCCAGCAGCGACACTAAAACTTCACCTGTTCCCAGCTCCGGCAGCACTTTGACTGCGTCCAGGTCAGGGTTGGCCCGAAAGGCCTGCGCCGCTGCCTTCAGGTCCTTCTGGTCTTTTGGCGTATAAGCGCGCAGCGCGTGCTGCAATTTGTTGCCCAGCTGCGACAGCACCGTATCGGGGATATCCGACGGCTGCTGCGTGATAAAATAGATCCCCACGCCTTTGGAACGAATCAGGCGCACGATCTGCTCCACTTTATCCAGCAATGATTTCGGCGCGTCTTTAAAGATCAGATGCGCTTCGTCAAAGAAAAAGACGATCTTCGGTTTTTCCAGATCACCTGCTTCGGGCAGCAGCTCATACAGTTCCGACAGCATCCACAGCAGGAAGGTGGAATATAAAAGCGGATTCTGGAACAGTTCCACACAATGCAGCAGGTTGATATAGCCACGGCCGTCATCGGCAGTTGCCAGCCAGTCACGAATATCCAGTGCCGGTTCGCCGAAAAAGACGTCGCCGCCCTGTTCTTCCAGACGCAGCAGGGCCCGCTGGATCGCGCCGACGCTCTGCGCCGAAACATTGCCATAAGTGGTTTTGAACTGCGCCGCATTGTCGCCCACATACTGTACCATCGAACGCAGGTCCTTTAGGTCCAGCAGCAGCAGTCCCTGGTCGTCGGCGATCTTAAAGATGATCGTCATGATGCCGCTCTGGGTAGCGTTCAGCTCCAGCAGCCGGCTCAGCAGGTCAGGGCCCATCTCGGAAATAGTCGTCCGGACAGGATGGCCCTTTTTACCGAAAACATCAAAAAAACGTACGGGAAAGCCTTTAAATTCAAAATTTTCCAGCCCTAATTTATGCAGACGTTTCTGAAAGCCTTCGCTGCTTTCACCGGCTTTGCACATCCCGGAAACGTCGCCTTTAATATCGGCCAGAAATACCGGCACACCCATCTCGCTGAAGGATTCGGCCAGTACCTTCAAGGTAACTGTCTTACCCGTGCCTGTCGCTCCGGCGATCAGCCCGTGACGATTGGCCATTTGGGGCAGCATACAGATCTTCTCCTCGCCCTTACAGACCCAGATCTTGTGTTCGTCAGCTAAATACATGCTAGTTCCTCCCGAATTTTTATAAAATAATTCACATCTTTATATTAATTTTATTATACGTTATTTGCAGTCAGTAGTAAATAAGCTGAACAGGCACTGCTTTTGCACCACAGGATTTTTTATTTTTCCTCGCTTGACAATCTCGCACAGCTTGCTATAATTAATACATAAATCAAATAGACCTCGCAGGACTGACGGATAAAGTGGAATCAACCACGTGTACTGCGAAGCCATAGAAACAGCCGACCGTCTGGGCAGAGAGTACTGATCCCGGATGGTTTTTTTTTTTTCCGGAACAGGGCTCTCGGATTTTTCTAGTGTGAAAAGGAGATGTTTACCTATGAAAAACAGATGGCTCATTGCTTTGTCGGCTATCGGCATCCATATCTGCATCGGCAGCGTTTACGCCTGGAGCGTACTGACCAAGCCCATCATGCAGGCTATGGGTTTTACCCTGAAGGAAACGACCTGGACTTTTTCGATCGCGATCTTATTTCTCGGCCTGTCGGCGGGATTTTTAGGCGATTATGTAGAAAAATACGGCCCGCGTAAAAGCGGCCTCACCTCGACCTGCTTTTTTGGTCTGGGCATGTTCGGTACGGCGCTGGCGCTGCATCTGCACAGCTTGACACTGCTGTATATCTGTTACGGCGTGATCGGCGGCATCGGCCTGGGCACAGGTTATATCACCCCTGTTTCCACGCTGGTCAAATGGTTCCCCAACAACCGGGGCTTTGCCACCGGCCTGGCTATCATGGGCTTCGGCTTTGCCAGCCTGATCGCCGGCCCGCTGATGCAGATTTTAGTTGCTAAATACGGTTTAGTACAGAACTTTATCATCCTCGGCTGCGCGTACATGGTCATCATGGCAGCGTCGGCTTTATATCTGGAACCGCCTAAAGCCAGTAACGGCGGCCCGGCCAGCAGCAACGTCAAAAGCATGCTGCCGGATACCCAGTTCACTTCTAAAGAAGCACGCAAGACCTGGCAGTTTTACGCCCTGTGGTGGATCTTCTTTACCAACATCACCTGCGGCATCGGCCTTTTGGCCGTAGCCTCGCCCATGGCGCAGGAAGTAGTAAAAATGACGCCGATGGCGGCTGCCTCCATGGTCGGCATCATCGGTCTAATCAACGGTCTGGGACGTATCTTCTGGTCGACTATTTCCGACTATATCGGGCGCAGCACTGTTTACGTAGTCTTTTTCCTGATCCAGATCATTGCTTTTTATTCGCTGGCAGAAACAAGCAGCGCCTTTATCTTCCAGCTGATCGTCTTTGTCATCATTTCCTGTTACGGCGGCGGCTTCTCCTGTATGCCTGCTTTCCTCAGCGATCTGTTTGGCACTAAAGAACTCAGCGCGATCCACGGCAAGATCCTGACTGCCTGGGGTATGGCAGGTATCGCCGGTCCACTCCTGCTGTCCTGGATCCGTGAAACGACCAACAGCTATTCCATTACCCTGTATTTCTTCTCCGCCTGCTTTATTGTCAGCCTTATCATCGCCATTATTTTAAAATGGCGGACTTCTGTAGGCGTACTGATCGAAAAAAAACATCTTTGATTTAACTGCACACCCTCCGCTGAAACTGCGGAGGGTTTATTTTATGCCTTTTTAGACTGCCGTTATTCGTTAGCGTCATAGCGTGCGCAGTTTTTCTCTATATCTGGTATTGATTTTGCTTTTCATACTATATCTTGGTTTAAAAGCCACAGACAGCGCTGCTGCCGATCTCAACCGGGCTTGTAATCCTGAGGCAGATAGCCGATAATTAAAGTATCACCATTTATCAGACTGAAAAGAGGCGGCCATTATGGACACTAAGCACCCGCGTTATCTGCATATGTTTCTTGTTTTCGTTAAGATCGGACTGTTCACGATCGGCGGCGGCCCGGCCATGATCCCGCTGATCCGCGACGAATTTGTGGAAAAGCAAAAATGGATCGGCAATGAAGATATTACTGATGTGCTGGCACTTTCGCAGTCATTGCCCGGCGTAATCGCCGTCAATGCTTCCACCTTTCTTGGCTACAGGCTGGGTGGACTGAAAGGTTCGCTGATAGCGACTATCGGCGTGGTGCTGCCTTCCTTCGTCATTATTTTCGTCATCGTTACGCTCTTCACGGCCAGCGGCTTTGACCAGCACCCCCATATCCTGAAATTTTTTGACGGCGTCAATTCCGCTATCACTGCTTTACTGATCGCCGCGACCCTGAAATTGATCCCTTATTCCATCAAAAACAATTTCGGCTGGTTCATTCTGGCCTTTGCACTGCTGGGCATTTATTTTTTCCATCTTGATATAGCCGTGATCGTGCTGCTGGCTTCGCTGCTTGGTTACGTCGCCACTAAATATCTGGGGAGGGCTGCGAAATGATGCTGTACTGGGAATTATTCACTGTCTTTTTCAAAATCGGGCTTTTTTCTTTTGGCGGCGGTCTGGCAATGATCAGCATCATCCAGCAGGAGGTCGTTGGCCGCGGCTGGATACCTGCCGCTGAATATGCGCGCATCATCACGATCTCGCAGATCACCCCCGGTCCTATCGCTGTCAATACGGCGACCTACGTGGGCGCCAGGGTCTGCGGCCCCGAATTCTGGCATGCCCTGCTGGGTTCTTTTGTAGCGACCTTCAGCGTCAGTCTGCCCTCTTTCGTGCTTGTCGCCATCGTGGCCCGCTCGCTCAAAAAATTCAATTCTTCACTGGCCGTCCAGGGTATCCTCAACGGCTTGCGTCCTTCAGTCATCGCCCTGATGCTGACAGCAGTTTTCTTCTTTATGCGGATCACCTTTTTCCCCGCGGCCGGCGGCGTCACGCTGGAAGCTTTGCTGCCGTATTTTAAACTTTGGCCAACGCTATTAACAGCGGTGCTTTTTTATCTGCATTACTGCCGCAATCTGGGCGCGATCCCGCTGATGCTGCTGGCCGGCTGCGCCGGACTGCTGATGTGAGCGGAAAAGTAAAATAACCTGCTTGAAGCAGGTTATTTTTTATTATTTTCTTAATATTTACAGCCCAGAGAAAGGGCTTTGGTAGGACAGACCTGCCGGCATTTACCGCAGGCGATACATTCCCTGTCACCGACCCGCCGACAATCCATCAGGCAGCTGCGCACACAGAGCTGACAGCCTGTGCATTTGCGCCGGTCGACGCTCATGCCGAAAACAGCCAGTCGGTTGAATAAGCTGTAAAAAGCACCCAGCGGGCAGAAGAAGCGGCAAAAGGGCCGATAAATAAAGACTGCTGCCACAACAAAAATGCCAATGACCCAGCGCCATTCCAACCCATGCAGGTCAAAAAAATAAATATCGCCGGCAAACAGCAGCAGGATCACATATTTAAAGTATGATAAATAGTAAGTAAGTTTATTTTTAGGCAGTTTGACTGCCGGTATTTTATCTAAAAGCTCCTGCGCAAATCCGAAAGGACACAGCCAGCCGCAAAGCAGCCTTCCCAGCAGCATTGCGCTCAAAACCAGAACACCCCAGACCTTCCAGCCAAAGGGCAGAACAAAGCCAGACAGGGTATGCTGCGTCATGCCCCAGGGACAGCCAGCCTCAGCATAGCGGCAATAGCCGCAATTTACACCCGGCAGACAGACATTTTTCCAGTTTTGATCGGCTCCAAACAGATACGCCGCACCGCGCCCATTATAAAGGACCGTCATCATCAACTGTGTCAGCCAGCTTTTAAACTCTCTCGCCATTTTTCCCGCTCCTCTCTGTTTCTGCTTTCAGTTTAAACGCTGGAGTTAACTCACAGTCAAGCAGTTTTCAAAAAATCTACACAATCAAAAAACAGAGTCTGCGATTAATTCGCAGACTCTGTTTTTTTACGCTTGCAGCGTTTCCTTCAATATTGCAATGATCTCGTCTTTATTCAGCACCTTATAGCCGCCCTCAAGAATAAACGATCCCTGGGCAATACCTTCAAGCATCGTTTCGTCCATACCGAGCTCCCTGCCATTCAGCACAAGTCCCAGCTCCCGCATATAGCTTTCCATCGCCGCCAGGCCTGCCTCCGCTATCTGCTCATCAGTTTTGCCCTCAGGCCGCACGTCCCAGACATTGACGGCATAGCGTTTAAATTTTGCCAGGCCGTAAGGCAGGATATGCCTGTAATAAGGCATTGATACCGCCGCTAAAGTCATTCCATGTGTAGCATCCGTATAAGCGCCGATCGACTGGCCGATCATGTGTACCATCCAGTCCGTCGCTTTACCTTTGGCTACCAGCGTATTCAGCGCCCAGGTAGCGGTCCACATGATATTGCTTCGGGCTTCATAATCTTCAGGATTTTTTACTGCGATCCTGGAGCTGTGGATCAGCGACCGCAGCAGCCCTTCCATAATATAGTCGGAGGTATTATCGTCAGTCCCCGAAAAATACTGCTCCAGAATATGCGACATGATATCAAAAAATCCTGCCACCATCTGATAACGTGGTAAGGTAAAAGTATAGGTTGGATCAAGGATCGAAAATCTGGGGAACACCTCTTCGCCGAACACGCGGCCGATCTTGGCTTTCGCTACATGATTGGTAATAACTGAACCGCCGTTCATCTCCGAACCTGTCCCCACCATCGTCAGAACACAGCCCACAGGAATGATTTTATTATTTACTTCTTCCTTGCGCAGATAATATTTATCCCATGGATCTTCCTCACAATACGCAGATACTGAAACGGCCTTGGCATAATCGCAGACCGAACCGCCGCCGACTGCTAAAATAAGATCTACCTCATTTTCCCGGGCGATCCGACAGCCTTCGTATAATTTTTCTACAGTAGGATTGGGCATAACGCCAGGATCTTCAAAAATTTCTTTACCGTTTGCTTCTAAAAGCTGCACGACTTTCGCATAGATACCGTTTTTTTGATCGAACCGCCGCCATAAACCAGCATTACATTTTTACCATAGTGCGCCAGTTCGCCTGACAGATACTCTAAAGAATTTTCACCAAAATACAATTTGGTAGGATTGGCATAAACAAATTTACCAAGCATGATTTTACCCCTTCATTTCAAAATTTTATACTCGGCATCAGCCACAGGCTCCAGCCATTCATTAGCGGCCCCGTCTGCCGGTACCTCGACTGCCAGATGGGCAAACCAGCTGTCTGGCGCTGCGCCGTGCCAGTGCTTCACTTCAGGCGGGATATTGACCACGTCGCCGGGATGCAGCTCGCGTGCCGGCTGGCCCCACTGCTGATAGTAGCCACGCCCGCCGGTGACCAGCAATATCTGGCCGCCCTTATGGTGGATATGCCAGTTGTTGCGGCAGCCCGGTTCAAAAGTTACATTACCGATCACTACCCGCTCTGTTGACAGCATTTGTAAATAACTCTGCCCTACAAAATATTGTGCGTAAGCATCGTTCTTCTCACCTCTGGGAAAAACGCTTAAATTTGTTTCTGACATCGTTACCCGCTCCGTTCCTGTTATATTTTCCTGTGCCAGGGCCTGTCCATCACCGGACATACAGCCAACCGCCGCCAGACTCAGGACCATTAAAAATCTTTTCAGCTTTTTCATAATATTCGTCGCCTCCTCCGTTAAAATAACCAGCACGCCACCGCTTAGCTGCATCATATCTAATGGAGTTAACTCCAAGTCAAGTAAAATTTTTCAAAAAGCACTTGCCCGGCTGAAAAAGCTGCCTGCTGCTAAAAAAGTTCTGTCTGAGCCTGGCGCAGCAGCTGCATTTTTCTTTCTGTAACCTTATCGTCACCGCGCAGCGTACTGCACAGCAACGGCGCACTACTGTTCAAAAGTGCAGCCTGCTTTTGCGCCTGCGCCTGACTGTGATTGGCATAACAATAGCAGCAGCCGTGCAGACAGGTATTATAGGCGCCGATATCAATACTGAAGGCACAGCCGCATTCATGACGCTGATTCTTATCTTTAACGACAGTCATACGGCAACCTCCCAGCCTGCCCAATAATTCAGCATCAATACAGCGGGCATGCCCTATCCCCAAATCAGCTAATTCCAACTTTTCGGCACAGGTTTCCAGTGCCAAATCATAACGTCGGGCAATTGTAGCTAATCTGTGTGCCAACTGCCGTTGTTCGGCAGCAGTCAGACCAGTCAATTGCAATGCCTGCAGCCGCCTGTTTATTTTAGGATAATAATCAAGAAAACTGATAATGCATTTACGTGTACTGCCAGCCAGCTGCGCCGCTAATTCGGCAAAAGCAGTGCTGTGATAATCCAGATCATAACCGGGGCCCAATAATATAGGATCATAACGCCAGATAACCCTTGCCGGCCCGACCAGTTCAGACAGCCGTTGGAAGGTTTTAATCCGTTGCCGCAAAGTTGGCAGATTACTCTCAATCTCCTGACCATAAGCATTTAATGTAAATTGAAAATAATACACATACGGAGCCAAAACAGACAACTGCCCCAGCATCGGCGCTGGATTTTTAGTCCAGAAAACCATACCGTCAATAACCTCAGGCTGTAAAGCTACCCTGCTGACCTGATGAAAATTCAAAGGATTACGGACCAGTACAAATTGTTCTCTCAGACGTTCCGCAAACCAGTTCCAATAAAACGCCGGGATATCTGTCCGACGGCTGGCGCTGATGATCATCTTTGATATCTCCTTTCCTTGTAAACTGCTCAACGATTTACTTATCTTTATTATACACCGGTCTATACCGCTGCAGCCCGGCTGAAAATATTTTTAGAAAAGCCTTGACTTGAAGTTAACTCTAAGGGCTAGAATAGATGCACAAACAAAAGGAGGCTAAACCATGAAAAACTTTATTTCCATGTTTCTGATGACATCCCTGCTGCTGGGGGGCATGACCTTTACGATCGGTAAAATGAGCGTTTGCGCCGCTTCTAAAAACCGTGTCGCCGCAGCACAGGAAAAACAAACCCAGCTTTTTGGCGGCACTCGCAACAGCCTGGCAAAAACCGATCCCGGTTTTGCCGCTGTTATGGATAATTTTATCTACGGCGATGTCTATAACCGCGGTAAACTGACCGATAAACAGCGGGAGCTGCTGACGATCACGACCCTGACCGCCGCACAGAGCTTCGATACCCTGCCTGAACATATCAACGCTGCGCTTAAAGCAGGCGCGACGCCTATAGAAATCAAAGAGACCATCTATCAATGTGCTCCCTACGTCGGCTTTCCCAAAACCGTCAGCGCTTTAGAGATCAGCAACAAAATCTTTACCAAGCAGGGCGTCAGGCTGCCGCTGCCCGACCAGGCAACCGTGACCGAAGCGACCCGTTTTGAGGACGGCTTTCAAGTGCAGAGCGATATTTTCGGCGCAGAACACATTGCCGCCCTGCATAAAAATTCTCCGGCTAACCAAAAGCATATCGCCAACTATCTTTCCGAATTCTGCTTTGGCGATACCTATACCCGCAGTGGACTGGATCTGCAGATGCGGGAATTGATCACCCTCTGCGCCATCAGCACTATCGGCGGTGCGGAGCCGCAGGTCAAGGCCCATGTACAGGCCAATCTTAATGTCGGCAACGATAAAGAGCTGCTGCTGGACGCAGTTACCCAGTGTCTGCCCTACATCGGCTTTCCCCGCACACTGAACGCCATTGCCTGCATCAATCAGATCATTCCCGACAACGCCTGATAACGGACGCATACAAAAGACCTGTACTGACCTCAAAATCAGCACAGGTCTTTTTTGCTGCCGCTATTGCACTGCCCGTTTTTTATTAAAGGCGTCTACTTCACCGCGTACGCCTTCCAGCCAGCTGCTGATCAGCCGCTGCATCTTCCCGGTACCGATGTCCTGCAACGCCAGCCCTCTGGCAAAATCTGCCTGCGGGCAAACAGCCTGCAGCTCCTGCACGCTTTTCTCAATACCGCTTTTGTTGCTGGTAGCAAAGGGCACAAGCACTTTGCCGCTGAAGTCATGCGCCGTCAGAAAAGTCTGTACCGCCATGGGCGCCCGGCCATACCAGATCGGATAGCCGATAAAGATCGTGTCATACTGGGAAATATCAGTCAGATCTGACGCCAGCGCCGGCCTGATATTTTCCTTTAGTTCCTGCCTGGCCCGTGCGCCGCAGGCTTTGGCATCATCAGGATAAGCCTCGGCCGTCTGCAGCTCAAACAGCTGCCCTCCGACCGCAGCCTGCACCTGCCAGGCCGCCAGCTGCGTATTGCCTGTATGTGAGAAATACACGATCAGTATTTTGGGATTGCTGGGCAGACCTTCCGGACTTTTGATCGGGACCGGTTTATTTTCATCCGTTACTTCATAACCGATCCCGCCGCAGCCGCCAACTACCGCCAGCAACAGCAGCCCCAACAGCAGCAGATATTTTTTACAGCATCGCATAGTATCCCTCCAAACGCCAAATCATTCTTTCTTAATTGTATCATAAACCCTGAAGTTTACTCCATGTCAAATAAAACTTTTTCTTTACAGAGCACAAAAACAGCCCTGATGAATTATCAGGGCTGTTTGCTTACCAGTGGTATTTTTCGCCGCGGCTGATCTTAAAGGCACGATAGATCTGCTCTACCAGCAACAACCGGATCATTTGGTGGGTAAAGGTCATTTTGGAGAAGGAAATGCGCTCGTCGGCCCGGCGCCGCAAAGCGTCCGTATAACCAAAAGCGCCGCCGATCACAAAGGTGATATGACTGCTGCCGTCCAGGGCCAGCTTGTCGATTTTCTCGGCCAGCTCCGGCGAGCTTACAGGCTTGCCGATAACGTCCAGCAGGATCACATGGGAATTTTCAGGAATTACTGCCAGCAAACGCTCCGTTTCCCTGCCCAGCACCTGCTCTTTCAGGGCCGGCGACGGATCTTCCGGCATCCTTTCTTCACTGATAGCGATCGTTTCCAGCTTACAAAAGGGCTGCAGCCGTTTTGTAAATTCTTCGATGCCTGCCGTCAGGTATTTTTCCTTGATCTTACCCACACAGGCAATAGTGATCTTCATTTAACGGTTTTCCTCGGGAATTTCTTCCAGCGTCATATGAATGGTTTCTTCGGCGCCGCCGCGCAGGACCACAACATCCACGCTGTCGCCGACTTTCAGCTCTGCCAGCTTGCCGCGCAGCTCTACTACTTTGTCGATCTTCTCGCCGTTGAATTTGAGGATAATATCGCCGGGGCGCAGACCGGCTTTAGCCGAAGGACTGCCTTCCCAGACCTTCATAACGAAGATACCGTCATGCAGGTCGATATCAAAGCCGTAACGGTTGGCAATATCCTTATCGACCAGGCTGGTGCCAATGTACGGGCGCACTACGCGTCCCTTTTTAGCCAGCTCGTCCAGGATCGGTTTGGCAGAATTGATGGGGATCGCAAAGCCGATGCCTTCAACGCCGGAAACAGCGATCTTCGCGGAATTGATGCCCACGACTTCGCCTTCCGCATTGACCAGCGCGCCGCCGGAATTGCCCGGGTTGATCGCCGCGTCAGTCTGGATCAGATTGAATTTACGTTCGCCCAGCTGGATCGAACGGTTCAGCGCACTGATCACGCCGGCTGTGACGCTGCCGCGGAACTCCAGTCCCAGCGGGTTGCCGATAGCAATAGCGGGCTCGCCCACCTGCAAGGTGGAAGAATCTCCGAAATCAGCAACGGGCAGATTGCTTTCATCGATCTTGACTACGGCAAGATCGGTAGCCGCGTCGGCTCCCAAAACCTTGCCTTTGACGCTACGGCCGTCCGTCAGGCTGACGATGATCTCCGACGCGCCTTCAACAACATGGTTATTGGTAGCGATCAGGCCGGATTTATCGTAAATAACGCCGGAACCGGTGCCGCGCTCAGTCAGCTGCACCCGGTTGAAAATATCGCGTACATACGCTTTATTAGTGATACCGACTACCGCCGGGCCTACTTTCTTGGCTGCCGCTACGATAGGCGTATTGCGGGCTCCAGAAAGGCTGGCGTCCTTCGGCGCTGCCGCGGCAGTTTTTTGTTCCTTCACTGCTTCCGCTTTGTTGTTATCGCTGCAGCCGCCGATGAGTACGGCAGCTCCCAGCAGGGCGCAGAAAAAGATATTCAAGGTTTTTTTCATAATACTTCTCTCCATATCAACACTCCTCAATCATAATTTTTCACTATGTTCTCCTGCGAGGTAATATAAATTTTTGTATCCGCGCCCACTTCGTTCGCTTCCAGGATGCCCCGCACTGTCTGCAGGGCCAGGGAAGGCAGATTGTTTTCCTGACTCAGATGCGCCAGAAAGACCTCCTCCGGCAGACGCTCCATATGCGCCAGCAGCCAGGCTGCCGAAACATTGGATAAATGCCCGCGCGTCCCTAAGATCCTCTGCTTGAGTATCTGCGGATAACTGCCATTTTTCAGCATATCCTCATCGTGATTGGCTTCCAGCACCACTACGTCGGCAGACGCTATATTCTGCCGCACCTCGTCTGTTACAAATCCTACGTCGGTGAGATATACACATTTACTGCCGCCGCTTTTAAAAACGTAGCCTACTGTAGCTGCCGCGTCATGCGGGACGGCAAAGGGGATTATTTCCAGACTGCCGCTGCTCAGGCTTTTAGGCAGCAACCGGCAGCAGCTGCGTTCCATTTCGCTTTTTTTCGGCAGATACTGCCATGTTTTTTCGTTGGCAAAGACCGGCAGCCGGTATTTACGGCAAAAAACAGGCAGGCCCTTCACATGGTCGTTATGCTCATGCGTCAAAAGCACGCCTGTCAGGTCCTCCGGTTTCATGCCGACCTGACTCAGCCGTTCCGTCAGCTGACGGCAGCTGATGCCAACATCGACCAGAAAAGCCTGCTCGCCGGCACGTATCACGGCAGCGTTGCCTTTACTGCCGCTGGCCAGGACCGTGATTGCAAATTCACCGCTCATGCTTCGCCTGCCGCGATCTTATGGCCGGCACTGGTGCCGATGCGTTCAGCTCCGGCGTCCAGCATGGCCTGCGCTGCTGCCGCATCTCTGATACCGCCGGCAGCCTTGACCTTCAGTCCATATTTTTTAGCCTCCGCTGCCAGCAGCTCTACATCGCCGACAGTAGCGCCGCCCTGATTAAAACCAGTACTGGTCTTGACAAAGGCCGCACCGCCTTCAGCAACCAAAAGGCAGGCTGTACGCTTTTCAGCGTCAGTCAGCAGACAGGCTTCGATGATCACCTTGACCGGAAACGGTTTCGCCGCTTCGACCACACTGCGGATATCACTGACCACGGCAGCATGATCCCCGGTTTTAAAAGCGGCAATGTTCATAACCATATCTATTTCATCAGCGTGCGCTTCGACCGCCATTTTGGCCTCCAGCGCCTTGACTTCGGAAAATGTTGCTCCCAACGGGAATCCCACCACTGTTACAACTTTGACGTCGGTACCGCTCAGCAGATGTCTGGCCAGTGCCACATAACAGGGGTTCACACAAACTCCCAGCAGCGCCTGCTCTTTGGCCTGGCTGCAAAGCAGCATGATATCCTCCACAGTTGCTTCGGGCTTTAATAAAGTATGTTCAAGATGCTGCGCAATCGTCATCCCCGACTCCTCCTCATCTTCTGTAATGATTTTTGCTTCTATATATTATATCAAAACTTTACACTTTCTGCTTTGACAAAAAAGTAAATTTTTATAAAAATACAGCCATAAATTTAATTATGACTGTTTATTGTGATTATACACCAACAATATTCTACCTGTCAGATAATAAAAAACCTGCGCCGGCAATAAAGAAAGCCCCGGCCATAAGACCGGGGCGCTGCAGCGGTTTCTTGCTACTCAGTGTTTTTTACGGCACTTCTCGCAAACGCCAAAGAAATAAAACTGGTGTTTGTCGATGCTGTAGCCGCTTGCTGCTTCCACCTTCGCGATCAGAGAACTGTCATTGAGGGCAGGCACGTCGTCGACGCGGCCGCAGACAGTGCACTGCACGTGGCTGTGCTCGCTGATATCGGCATCATAGCGGAAGCTGTCCTCACCGGTATTGATGATCTGGATCAGGCCCAGCTTATTGAGGATCTCGACGGTTTTATAAACCGTAGCAAAGCTCATGGAAGGATATTTAGGCTGCAAGGTGCCGAACAGCATTTCAGCACTGGGGTGCTGCTTGGTATTAGCCAGCGCTTCATAAACTGCCAATCTTTGCGGAGTGACTTTATAACCGTTTTGACGCAGCAGAGCAGTCAGTTCCTGGTTGTTTAACATGATTTACCTCCTTGGCGGAAATGTTTCCTTGTTCGGCATTCATTGCCTGTTTAGTTTTAGATAATTTTTATCTATTATTTACTAAATTATAATAAAGAAACTTTTTCTTGTCAATATTTTATATCCTTTAATTGCTGCTCCTGAAACAGATTTCACAAAACTTCCACAAGGATTTTACTAATTAAAAGCGAATTTTACTATTATCTATACACAAGAAAGAGGTAGACCCATGACCATTGAACAACTGATTGCCGGCGAACTGTCGGTCAGAGCGCAGCAGGTAGCCGCAACTTTGGAGCTGCTGGACGGCGGTAACACGATCCCCTTCGTCGCCCGTTACCGCAAGGAAGTTACAGGATCGCTGGATGAAGAACAGATCCGCACGATCAGCGAACGCGCCCAATATCTGCGTAATCTGGAAGCACGCCGGCAGGAGATCCTGGAATCGATAACCGCACAGGAAAAACTGACTCCGGAGCTGGAAAGCCAGATCCAGGCTGCTGTAAAAATGCAGGAGCTGGAAGACCTGTATCTGCCTTACCGACCTAAAAAACGTACCCGGGCCCAGATCGCCCGTGAACGCGGTCTGGAGCCGCTGGCTGAACTGATCATGGCCCAGGCTCAGCCGGCACTGACTTTAGAGAAACTGGCCGGCCTGCATATAGACCCTGAAAAAGGTGTCACCACTGTTGAAGAAGCCTGGGCCGGCGCTTCTGACATCGTAGCCGAAGATATTTCCGACCGTGCCGATATCCGTGAGCTGATCCGCAAAGAGCTTTGGAAGGGCGCCGAGCTTGCTTCAACGCTGACAGTTGACGAAACCGCAGGCCAGGACTACCTGATGTATAAGGAATACGCCGAACCTGTACGCCAGCTGCCGCCCCACCGCATTTTGGCCCTGAACCGCGGCGAAAGTAAAAACTGCCTGAAGCTCACCTTAAATTATCCGACCGAAGCCATGCTGAATAAACTGGCGCAAAAACTGAAGATCCAGCCGCATACAGTTTGGACCGAGCTTTATACAAACGCCGTAGCCGACAGCTACAAACGCCTGCTCTTTCCCTCACTGGAACGGGAGCTGCGCAATGAACTGACAGAGAAAGCTGAAAATCAGGCGATCTCGGTCTTTGCCGCCAATCTGCGGCAGTTGCTCCTGCAGCAGCCGATCGCCGGCCATACAGTTTTGGGCCTTGACCCAGGCTACCGTACCGGCTGTAAAGCTGCCGTCATTGATCCCAATGGGCGCACACTGGCGATCAACACGCTGTACATCACCGGCAGCCAGCATCAGCGCGAGCAGGCGGAAGCAGGTTTTCTGGAGCTGGTGACCAGACATAAAGTTACCCTGGTCGCTATCGGCAACGGCACGGCCTCTTTTGAAACCGAAGAATTTACAGCCCAGATGATCGAAAAGCACCAACTGGAGCTGGCCTATCTCATCGTCAGCGAAGCGGGCGCTTCCGTTTATTCCGCTTCCAAGCTGGCGCGTGAAGAACTGCCCGACCTCGACGTTTCTCTGCGCGGAGCAGTTTCCATCGCCCGCCGCGTCCAGGACCCGCTGGCCGAACTGGTCAAAATCGAACCCAAGGCTATCGGCGTCGGCCAATATCAGCATGACGTCAACCAGAAGGAACTGACAGCCACGCTGGGCACCGTCGTCGAATCCTGCGTCAACCATGTCGGCGTCGAGCTGAACACGGCTTCGCCGGCACTGCTCGGCTATGTAGCCGGCATCTCCGGTACTGTAGCCAAAAATATCATCGCTTACCGTAACGAAAACGGCGCTTTCCGCAGCCGCAAAGAACTTTTAAAGGTCGCACGTTTAGGCCCGGCAGCCTTTACTCAATGTGCCGGCTTTCTGCGGATCGCCCAGGCTAAGAATCCCTTGGACAACACCTCTGTCCACCCCGAAAGCTATGCTTTGGCAGAGCAGATCCTGACGGAGCTGGGCTTTGATCTGAAGCACTGCAACGAGCCTGCCGTTCAGGAAGCGGCTGCCAAAGCCGACGCTGCGGCTCTTGCCGCCAAGCTGGATGCCGGCCTGCCGACGGTGACCGATATTTTGGAAGCGCTGGCACGTCCTGGACGCGACCCGCGCGAAGATGCCCCGGCACCGCTGACCCGCAAAAAAGTGGCCAAGCTGAGCGATCTGGAAATCGGCAGCGTCGTCAAAGGCACAGTCCAAAACGTCGTCGATTTCGGCGTTTTTGTAGATATCGGCCTGAAAACCAGCGGCCTGATCCACCGCAGCGAACTGTCCAACAGCCGCTTCCGCCACCCGCTGGATGTAGTCAGCGTCGGCGACGTTATCGAACCAGTCATCATCAGCATCGACGAACAGCGCAACCGTATCGGTCTGAGCCTGAAACAAGCCAAAAAACCGGTATTCGAATAAAAAATATTTTGCCGACAGCCGGAGCAACAGCCCCAGATCGGCCAGAGCCAGCAAGCAGAACCATGAAGGAGATGGTCTTATGACAACAACGGCCAACAAGCCGGCAGCAATAGCTGCCGCTTATTTCAGTCCTACAGGCGGCACCAGAAAAACAGCCCTGATGCTTGCAGAGGCACTGGCTGGCACCGCCCCGCTTACGGAAATAGATTTATCCGTACCTGATCTCAAAGGGCAGACCTTCACCAAAGCCGACGTTATCGTCGTTGCCGTACCAGTTTTCGGCGGCAGGGTACCGGCTTTTGCCCTGAAACAGCTGGCAGCACTGCAGGGGCAGGGAACCAGAGCGGTCGCCCTGGTCGCCTATGGCAACCGCGCCTATGAAGACGCCTTGCTGGAATTGAGTGACTGCCTGACCAATCAGGGCTTTCAGGTCATCGCCGCCGCTGCGGTGCTGGCCGAACATTCGATGCTGCGCAGCGTCGCAACCGGACGTCCGAATGCTGACGATCAGAAGCAGCTGGCTGCTTTTGCCGCCCAGATCACTTCTAAACTGCAGACGGAGACAGCGCCGCTGACGACGATACCAGGCAACCGCCCCTATAAAGACTGGCAGCCCATGCCTGTTGTCCCGCAGGTCAGCGAGTCCTGCACCAGCTGCGGTCTGTGCGCCGCTACCTGCCCCACTCATGCTATTCCCGGCAGTCAGCCGCAAACGACGGACGCGCAAAAATGTATCCTGTGCTTACGCTGCACCGTGGTCTGCCCGCAGCAGGCCCGTTCACTACCGCCGCAGGCACAGGCCATGATCGCTCAGAAGCTGGCGCCGATCAAGGATCTTTATAAAAGCAACGAATTTTTCTGCTGAAAACAAAAGCTCCCGCTCTTGCTATAAACAAGAACGGGAGTTTTTTATTTTACGTTTTTATTTCACTGTCCCGGCATCAGCAGCGAAAGCAGTACCGGTACCAGCAGCGTCAGCAGCAGGCCGTTGATGAAGGCAAACAGGCCGACGTGGATATTGGTATATTTGATCACCACCGGCAGGCCCGAATCCATAGTTGCGGCTCCCGAAGGTGCCAGCGCCAGGAACTTGTTGAGCTTGACCAGCAGCGGTATGAACAGAAAAGCCAGCACCTCCCGCAGCATATTGGCCAAAAAAGCGATCGTCCCGACCTCAACGCTGTACAGCGTGCTGATCACTACGGAAGAAAGGCTGTACCAGCCCAAAGCGCTGCCTACCAGCAAAGCGTCCTGCAGTGTCATGCCGGTGACAAAGGAAGAAAGCGCAGCGCCGCCCAGACTGCCCAGTGTGACAGCCGTGGGGATGACTACCGCCAGCAAAATACTCTGCGGATTACAGATTTTTTTGATGATGTGCCGGTTGCCGCCGATCTCGATCCCGGCGACAAAGACCATGAAATATAGTGCCGACATCAGGATCTCATCCAGCAGCTCCTTATGCTCCAGACCCAAAAAACAATACCCGCCGGCGATACCTAAAGCGATAAAGGCGAAAATAGCGTAGACCATCATTCATCGCTCCCTTCCGCCCGGGCCGCCGTTTTGGCAAACAGTTTCAGCACCAGCCCCAACGCCAGCACGCTGCCGCCAATGATAAAAAGCGCCATGACCAGCGATTTGCCGCCCAGCTGAGCCAGTTTGCCCAAAAGCTCCGCGTCGCAGCCGATCTTGGCCCCCAGACACAGCAGCATAATGAACAGGCTGACCGTCGATAAACGGCTGAGCCATTTTTTGACATTATAATCCAACAGGTCACTGCAACCTACGGCGATCCCCAAAACGATCGCGATCATGATCTCCTGCATTGCTTCCCCTCATTCCTGCAATATAAAACAAGCCCCGCCGCACGGCAGGGCCTGCAGATTATTGATTTTTATTCTAACGACAGCAACAGCGGATACAGCGGCTGACCACCGTCAAAAGCAGCTACTTCCCAGGCGCCGTCCAAAGCTTCCAGCTCTGCGGCGATTTTCTCAGCTTCTGCCTGCGTCAGATCGCTGCCATAATAAAGGCTGATCAGTTCCCAGTCGCTGCCGGCCAGTTTGACCGTTGCCGCCGTGACTTCCGCCAGCGTTGCGCCGGCATAGACGATCTTGTCTTCCAGCAGTCCGATATACTGGCCTTTTTTGACAGTGATCCCGTTGACGACGCTGTCGCGCACGGCAATACTGACAGCCGCGCTGTGAGCCTCCCTGGCCTCGCGGCGCATCACGGCGCTGTTTTCCTGCAGCGTTTTAGCCGCGTCAAAATGCAGCAAAGCCGCCAGTCCCTGCGCCAGATTGGTCGTCGGCACATAATCCACCTGCGCCGCACCCAGCAGTTTTTTGACCTGCTCGGCCGCCAAAATGATATTTTTATTGTTCGGCAAAATAATGTACTGTTCGGCCGAACCATTTTCAATAACTTTGATAAACGCCTCTACCGGGGGGTTCATGCTCTGTCCGCCGCTGATGATCTCGGCCGCGCCCAACTGATGCATGATCGTGGCGATACCGTTGCCCGCCGCCACCGACAGCACGGCCAGCCCCTGCTTTTCAGTCTGCGGGCCTACTACGCGGTGCTGGTGCTGCTCAGCCATATTATCGATCTTGATATCGTGCAGCGAACCCCAGCTCAGACCCTGCTGCAGCACCAGACCGGGAGCTTTGCTGTGGATATGCACTTTGACGATATCGCCGACCACGGCCACAATCAGCGAATTGCCCAAAGGCTGTAAGGCCTCACGCACAACGTCTTCCTTAACGGCGGCATCTTTGACGATGAATTCCGTGCAGTAAGGATTTTCCAGATCGACTTCCATTTCGATCTCATTGGCAAAAGAAGGTTTGGCCGGTGGCAGCTGCAGTTCGCCGGCGTCCTCGCCGCGGAACCCTGCCAGACAGCCTTCCAGGAAAACTATCAGTCCCTGGCCGCCGGCGTCCACTACACCGGCCGCTTTCAGTGCCGGCAGCAGTTCAGGCGTACGTGCCAGTTCCTTTTTACCGCTCTCCAGCGCTTCGCATAAAACAGCTTCAAAGTCTTCACCATGACGCACCGCATGATAAGCGCCCTTGGCGATAGCGCGGGCCACGGTCAGGATCGTGCCTTCCACAGGCTTCGATACGGCCCGGTAGGCATAGAGGATACCAAACTGAAAGGCTTTGCCAACTTCATTGCTGGTAGCACGTTTCTTGCCGGCCAGGCCTTTGCCCAACCCCCGCAGCAGCTGCGACAGGATCACGCCGGAATTACCACGGGCGCCCATGATCGCACTGCGGGCCGCCACCGTCCCGACCTCGGAAGCCGTAGCGTTCTGCAGCTGACTGATCTCCCTCGCCACTGCGGCCATCGTGTGCATCATATTAGTACCGGTATCACCGTCCGGTACTGGAAAAACATTCAAATCATTGATATATTGATAATTTTTTTCAAAACTTCTGTAAGCGCCCAGCAGCATATTTTTTATTTGTTCGCCGCTGATGATCGCCTCTTGTTTACTTGTCATAACGAGTCTGCACCTTTCTTCAGCGCTGCCGCCGCACAAAAAGGCCAATAACGCCGGGTCCTAAATGTGCTGCCAGAACCGTTCCGATACCCGTTACCAATACAGGCACTTCGGGGAACAGTTCCGACATTGCTTGGCGCAAAGTTTCAGCGTCTTCCCGAGCCTCGGCATTCGCCACATAAACAGCTTCTATCGGGGCATTGGCAGCGGCAAGCTCGACCATGCGCTGCAATACTTTTTTACGGGTACGGCATTTATCAACAACAGTCAGCTCACCGGCTTTGTCGATACGGACGATAGGACGAATGCCCAGGATATTACCCACTAAGGCTCCTACCGCGCCAATGCGGCCGCCCTTCTGCAGATATTCCAGCGTATTGACGGAAAAATAACTTTCCGTACGGGCGATCAGTCCCTGCAGGTATTCCTCCAGCTCGTCCATCTCAGCGCCGGTCTCCGCATAAGCCAGCACTTCCATAGCCATGCCGCTGATCGGGCAGGCCGCCGTCAGGCTGTCGAACACGCGGATATCCGCGCCGGGTATCTCGCTCATGACCTGCCGGGCCGCTAAGCGGGCCGTCTGCACGGTACCGCTCAAAACTCCGTCTACCATGATCGCGATAACCTTTTTGCCGTCGCCGGCCAATTCCGTAAATAAATCAAGAAATCTGCCAATGGCAGGCTGCGAAGTTTTGGGCAGCTGCCCGCTGGCTTCCACCAGGGCAAACATTTCCTGTAAGTTTTTTTCTCCGTCCACCCATTCGGTATCACCGTGCCTTACAAGCAGGGGGACTACATGACAGCGGGGATCATCCCGCAAGGGTGTTTCTTCTGCAACAGCAATACTGTCCAAGACGATATGGATATCGTTTCTCACTGCGCATCCTCCCTTGATCAAATTAACGTATCTGCTCTTATTTCAGTCAGACGCCTTTACAATATGTATATATTTTAGCATATTTCCGTTTCTATTTCCACTTATGGCATAATTAGCTGGCTTTTGTAGCCGTTTTTGTAAAAAAAGAAAGTGCAAACTGGAAAAAAGGGCAAAAAAAAAAGCCCTTACGAGAAGGGCCAAATGAGGGGCTGTTTTGATACTCTTAGTATAGCATTTTTGTATACAATATGCAATAGCTCTTTTCTGCCTTTTTCAGAAAATTTGTGCAAAGACAATTTACCTGCATTGGACAAAGGTTTATTGGTAATCTTTGCCAATAAAAATCACCGCGTCATAAGCCGCATCATCTGCACGCAGGATCCGCAGCGTATAAGGGAAAGGCACTGTCGACAGCTTACTGACCACACGGCCGTTACTGGTAGTAGAGACCACTGTCGTCTGAGCACGTTCGGGGTCGCTGCCGCCGTCGATAACTTCAAAGCCCATAGCCGCCAGCCTTGCTGCCGCATCACTGCCGGCGCCTTTGCCGCTGCAGTCAACGACTTTGACAGATACAACAGAGCGGCTGCTTTCTTTAGCCGGCGATTTTACAGCCTTCGGTGCAGCAGTCATTTTATCTTCTGTTTTAGTCTCCACTGGTCCCAGCTCGTCTGCCTTGCTCTTTTTCGACTTGGCTTTCTTTTCGGCATCAGCTTTTTCTTTGTTTTTCTCTTTAGCGTCTGCTTTGATTTTCTTTTCTGTCTGTTCCTCTTCTTTCAGCTTCTCTTCCACAGCCTGCTGTTTTTCTTTTTCCTGGGCAGCGATCAGGTTACGTTTATATTCGGCTTCCATTTTTTCGGCGCCCTGACGATAACGCTCCGTCATCTGCGCGCCCTGCATATCCACCATCTGCTCGCGCAGGTCGGTAATATCCGGGATCCAATAGCTGATCTCGTCGATATATTCCGGCGTGCCGGGAACCGTCGCCATCTGCAGGCCGCCCTGCTCTTTCATCATGCCGTGCAGCGCGCCGCCCATCGCCAGCATATCTGAAACCGGCAAGTCGGTTTTGACCATTTTCATGATCTCCGAAACCAGCCCCGGCATCTTCGTCAAAATCTGTGCCGAAGCGATCTTTTCATATACCGCCAGCATAAACTTCTGCTGCCGTTTGATGCGTCCGATATCGCCTTCCTCGTCACGGTAACGCACATACTGGATCGCTTTTTTGCCGTCCAGATGCTGCGGCCCTGCCGAAAGATCGATCAGGAAATCATCCCAGTCATCATAATAATACATATCCTTTTCCACATCAATATCTATGCCGCCGATCGCGTCTATCAGGCCTTCAAAGCCGCTGAAATCGACCATCACATAGTTATTGACCTGAATCCCCAAAAGCTCTTCCGTCGTCTGCTGCGTCAGCTTGTGCCCGCCAAAGGCATAAGCATGGTTGATCTTGTCCCAGCCATGTCCGGGAATGCGCACCCTGGTATCGCGCGGTATGGACAGCAGGGAAACGTTTTTACTTTTAGGATCGAACATCACCACAAACAAAGTATCGCTGCGGCCGGGATCGTCGTCCTTTTCCCTGCCGTCCACGCCTAAGACTACAATATTGCGTTTAGACCCCAGACGTTCGTTGCGCGGCAGGTCATCCATAGTTTTAGCCAGCGTCCCGAACATCGGATCACCGTTCATATAAGCATATGCCAGATAACTGGCGGCAGCGATCGCCGCTACGACCAGCAAAATTATTTTCTTCAATCCGCTTCTTCCTTTCCCTCGTGCAATGACAAAATATTAGCCTGCAGTTCCTTCTGGAATCTTTTGAGGAAGCCATGCAGAATCCGGGCTGTAAGCCCCCAGATAACATGCCCCTGATACTCGTAAAAATAAATATTATAGCCCTTGCGTTTATGCCACTCGCGCGGGTGCCGCGGCAGCAGATCGAAGGGAAAATCCTCCGTAGCACGGTTGGCCAGCTCCATATGTGCCACCCGCGGCTCGAAATTCAGTAAAAAATCCAGCGGCACTGTAAAGATCTCAGCTACCTCGTCGCTGTTACAGGCCAATTTTACATCATGCTCCAGTTTACCTACAAAGGGATGGATGATCGGTCCCATATGCGTCACTAAATAATCCAGCTCGCCGCACAATTCTATTTTATCTTCCGTGATCCCCAGTTCCTCGCAGGTTTCGCGCACAGCAGTTTTCGCAAAGCTGTCGTCGCCGCATTCATAGCGGCCCCCGGGGAAACACACATCGCCGGGCTGCCAGCCCAGACCTGCCGCCCGTACTTCAAAGAGCACTGCCGGGCCGTTCTCCGTATCTATCAGCGGCACTAAAACAGCGGCGTCCCATAAACGGTCGGCTTTATCGATCCGGGCAGGACGTCGCTCAAGTCGCTTGGTGATCTGTTTCGTAAGTTCAGCCATTTTTTCCATACAACAACCCCATTTCTACCTATATCCCTTCTGCGTGCGCGGCTTTTTTCCTGCCTTCTGTTGTGAATTATTCTTGAAATATAAAAGACGGACGGGTTTTAACCCATCCGTCAAAGAGCCCTGCTGTTTTTTAATAGAGCGGTTCTTCGATTTTAGACTTTTCACTTTTATCGACCAGATAAGCGACGGTAGCGTCACCGGTAACGTTGACGCAGGTACGCGGCATATCCAGGATACGGTCGATACCGGCGATCAGGGCAGAACCTTCCAGCGGCAGGCCGATAGCGGTCAGGATCATGGTCAGCATGATAAAGCCTGCGCCCGGAACGCCTGCAGTACCGATCGAAGCCAGCGTGCCGGTCAGGACGATGGTCAAATATTGGCCGGTAGTAAGGTCAACACCGTAGATCTGCGCAATAAAAAGCGCGCAGACGCCCTGATAAACAGCGGTGCCGTCCATGTTGATGGTAGCGCCCAAAGGCAGTACGAAGCTGGAAATATCTTTGGAAACGCCTAATTTCTGAATACACTGCATGCTGACAGGCAGAGTGCCGCCGGACGAACAGCTGGTAAACGAAAGTACCTGTGCCGGTAAGATCGCTTTAAAGAACTTGAGCGGGCTGATCTTGCCGATAAATTTGAGCAGGCTGCCGTAAACGATGAGCGCGTGCAGCAGGCAGCCCAGATAAACGGCGACAACGACCTTCAAAAGTGGCAGCAGCACAGCCGGTCCGTTAGCCGCAACGACAGGAGTGATCAGGCCAAAAACGCCGATCGGCGCTACATTCATGATGAAGCCGACGATCTTGTAGCTGACTTCTGCCAGTCCGTCAAAAACATTGTACAGCGCTTTGGCACGGTCGCCGACAGCGGTGATACCAATGCCCATGAACAGGCTGAAAACGATGATCTGCAGCATGTTGGCTTTCAGCATGGCTTCCATGGCGTTAGTCGGGAAAATATCAGTAATTACTTTCATAATAGGCGGTGCAGCTTTAGCGGCTGCTTTAACGCCTTCAGTAGGCATATTGACGCCGGCGCCCGGCTCCATCACGGTGCCCAGCGCAATGCCCAGCACGATCGCGAAGGCCGTAGTGCCCAGATAATAGGCCATGGTCTTACCGCCGATACGGCCGATCTTTTTGATGTCGCCCAAACTGCAGACACCAATAACAAGAGACGAGAAAACCAGAGGAACGATGATCATTTTGATCATGTTCATAAAGATCGTACCAAACGGTCCGATCCACGTTTTAGCGAAATCTACACCTTCCGCACCCAGTTCCAGACCGGCAATGATACCAAGACCAAGACCGATCAGGATTTTCGTTGATAAATTCATCAAAACATCCCCCTTACGCATAATAAAATATTAAAATTACGTTTACAATAATTGGCTAAAAATAATAAAAATCCTGCTATTCATCATCATGTATACAGTATTTCTGCAAAATTGTTGCTGAAACTGCAGTTTTTTCAAAAAAAATATGCTAAAGTTTTTAGTTTTATCTAAAAGCTTTAGCATATTTCTGTATTTATTGATTATTTTCCAGCCGGTAAGCGCAATGACTGGTAGCACCGGAATACTGGTTGAGTTTAAAAGAACCACGCAGAGCGGCAGCTACAAATTTCTTGGCCTGCTCGACCGCTTCCCGCACACTCAGCCCATTGGCCAGGCCTGCGGTGATCGCTGCCGAATAAGTGCAGCCCGCGCCGTGATTATAACAGGGCTCGATCTTCGGAGCGCTGGCAATGGTAAATTCCCTGCCGTCGTACAGCACGTCTACAGCTTCTCTGCTGTCGTTGCGGGAACCGCTTTTGATAACGACATAGCCGGCGCCCAGCTCTTTGATCCTGCCGGCCGCTTCCCTGATCTCGTCCAGCGTTTCTACCTTCGCCATATCGGCCAGATAGGCGGCTTCGATCGTATTCGGCGTAACTACATCGGCCCGGCGCATCAAAACAGCTTTGATCGCGGCTGCCGCTTCCGGCACCATGATCACGTCCACGCCTTTGCAGACCATGACCGGGTCGATAACGACATTACGCAGCTTGAAACGGTCAATAGTGCGGGCTACCAGCTCGACCAGGTCGGCGCTGCCCAGCATCCCAGTTTTCATTGCGTCGATACCGATACCGGCGACGATCGTCTCGATCTGCTTTTCCACAACGTCCAGCCCGATCGGGAAAATTTCGTGGTCCCAGTCTTTGTGAGGATTCTGGGCTACGATAACGGTCAAGGCCGTCATCCCGTAAACGTCCAGCTCCTGAAAAGTTTTTAAATCAGCCTCCATGCCCGCGCCGCCGCTGGCGTCGCTGCCGGCAATGGTCATGGCTTTATGCAGCATCGTCATAACTTACCTCCTGCTTCAAACTTTACCTGGCGTAAAGCTCCCATAAAATAACTGCCAAACAGCCGGGGATACCAAAGAACCCGGCGATCAGCGCTTTGACAACGGTGATCTTGAGGCCGAAGCCTAAAAAACCGCCGATAAGATTGATAAACCATAAAGCCACCGCGCCGCAGATACCGTTCCAGATGAGCCGAAACGGCAGCGAAAAGCATTTGACGACGATGACCAGGATCAGTACGCCGATAATAAACGGCAGTGTGCCCTCCAAAGTGCCCGAATTGAGTCCTTTGACGGCATGGTCGATGCCCTGCATGGCCGAACCGCCCAGATCGCGGACAGCGCTTTCTATTTCCTGCATGCTCCAGTTCCTTCTTTCTTACATTCTGTGCCTGTTTTCCAAAGCGCGCGATAAAGTCAGCTCGTCGGCATATTCCAGGTCGCCGCCCACGGGCAGGCCATGGGCAATGCGGCTGATAACGATCCCGATCGGCTTCAGCAGCTGCGCCAGATAGGCGGCAGTCGCTTCGCCTTCCACGTCAGAATTGGTAGCGATGATAACTTCCCTGACCGTATCGCCCTGCAAACGCCGCAGCAGTTCCTTAACGCGCAAGTTATCGGGTCCGATACCGTCAAGCGGCGACAAAACGCCGTGCAGCACATGGTAGACGCCGTTATAACCGCGGCTGCGTTCCATCGCCAGCACATCCTGCGGCTGCTCGACGACGCAGACGACGCTGTGGTCACGCCCGGCATTGCCGCAAACCTCACAGGTCTCAGTATCGGTAAGATTGTAACAGATATCGCACAACCGGATCTGCCGTTTAGCCTCCACCAGCGTCTCAGCCAGCCGGCGCACCTCTTCTTCCGGCATATCGATGATGTGATAAGCCAGCCGCAGAGCTGTTTTAGAGCCGATACCCGGCAGACGCCGCAGCTGTTCGTGCACATTGGCCAGCGGCCGGATCATTCTGGCCATTTTCAGAACATACCCGGCATTTTCATGCCGCCGGTCAGTTTGCCCATTTCAGCTTCCGTCATTTCGTCGACTTTGCGCATACCTTCGTTGACTGCCGCTACCAAAAGGTCTTCCAGCATTTCTACGTCTTCCGGATCGACCGCGCTGGGATCGATCTTCACACTGACGACTTCCTTCTTGCCGCTGACAACTACGGTGACAGCACCGCCGCCGACAGTCGTTTCGATCGTCCGCTGTTTTAATTCTTCCTGCATTTTAGCCATATCGGCCTGTAATTTCTGAACTTTTTTCATCATGCCCTGCATATTTCCCATACCACCGTTGAACATTCTTGTTCCTCCTCATAATGATGCCTTGCGGCAGAAATTTGATTTATAATTTTTGCAGCGTACCGCCAAAAGCGTCCAGCACAGCCTTGACAGCAGGTTCGATGTCTTCTGCCGGGGGCTGCTGCCTGGGAGCGGCTTTAGGTTTGGCAGCGGCCGGTTTCGCAGCAGTGACGCATTCGAGCCGTACGCTTTGCCGTGCCAACCGCAGCAGCACTTCTTCAAAAGCCTTCTTATAATCAGGATCGTTCATCCTGACGCACATAAACTGATTTTTGAAACCGACGGTCAAAACGCCGTTTTCATAGCCGGTAACAAAGCCTCCGGCAGCACAGGCTACCATGGACTGTTTCTTTTCGTTTTTGAGCAGCTCCAGCGCCTGCTTCCACAGGTCTTCCCCAGCAGTCCAGTCGCCGCTGTATTCCAACGCCGGCGCAGCAGCGGCCTTAGCCGGTGCGGCGGTCGTCACTGTTTCCGCTTCCTGGATTTGTGCAGCAGCTGGTTCTGGCGCAGCAGCCGGAGCAGCGATTACAGCAGGCGCCGCTTTTACTTTGGGAGCGGCAGGAGCTGCGGCAGACGCCGCACTTGCCCGTGCAGACCCGGTATTACTATGTTCGGTCCCGGCTGCTCCAGTCAAAGGCACACCGCTGCGCACCTGCTGTTCCAGCTGCTCTACCCGGGCCAGCAAAGCAGCAATCGTGCTGCCTTCGATGCGGCACAGGTCAAACAGGCATAATTCCGCAGTGATCCGGCCACGCGCGCTGAAACGCAATTCGCCCAGCGCCTGGTGCAGGCGTTCTTCCGCCGCCATCAGCCTGTCATTGGCAAACAGTGGCGCCAGCCCGGCAATCGCCTCTTCCGTATCAGTCAGATAAATTTCGTGATAACCCGGCGAAGCCTTATAAAGCAGCACCGCCCGCAGATATTCAGCCAGCTCCGTCAGGATCTGGCGTACGTCCTTACCCTGCTCGGTCAACCGGTTCAGCAGCTGCAGCGCTGCCGACAGTTCCTGGTTGCCGATGGCGCGTACCAGCTCACGCAGCGCTTCGCGGCCAACGATACCTAAAACGTTCCGCACTGTTTCCGCAGTTACCGTATCGGCCATGACGCCGCACTGGTCCAGCAGGCTCAGCGCGTCGCGCATACCGCCGTCCGACTGGATCGCGATCAGCTTCAAAGCGTCATCGTCGACCTTGATCTCACTGCCGTCAGCAACTTCACGCAGACGCTTTTCAATGTCCGCATTCGTCACCCGTTTAAAATCGAACCGCTGACAGCGGGAATGGATCGTCGCCGGGATCTTATGCGGCTCTGTTGTCGCCAAAATAAAAACGATATGCGCCGGCGGTTCTTCCAGAGTTTTCAGCAAAGCGTTGAAGGCCTCTGTCGTCAGCATATGCACTTCGTCGATAATATAAACTTTATACCGTCCATTGACGGGAGCAAACATTACTTTTTCGCGCAGGTCACGGATCTCGTCGATACCGCGATTAGAGGCAGCGTCGATCTCGAACACGTCCATGCTGCTGCCGTCGTTGATACGCTGGCAGTTGGCACATTCGTTACAGGGATTTGCCGTCGGTCCCTGCTCACAATTCAGGGCTTTCGCCAGGATCTTCGCCGTACTGGTCTTGCCTGTTCCTCTCGGTCCGGCAAATAAATAGGCATGCGCGATACGTCCTGTCGTCAAAGCATTACTCAAAGCGATCCGCACCGCCTCCTGTCCTACCAGGGCATCAAAGCCCTGCGGACGCCAGCGCCGATATAGTGCTACATAAGCCATTTTCTGCCTCCTTTCCTGTCGTTAAGCCGCCAAGTTTCTTATCTACTTATTATATAAAATTTATGGATATAAGTACATATCCAATTTTGTGAAAAATTTAAGGGACAGCTTTGCATTTTCTTTCTGCCGGCTTCCCCGGAAGCGGTAACCCGCGCAGCTCCCTTTTCAGTCGCTGCTTCTGGGTAACTTCGCCTTTTATTGCCCATGCGGCGCAATGCTTCTTTGGGCAATGGCTTCAGTTATATCCAATTTCATTAAAAATTTGCAGGACAGCTTTTGCATTTTCTTTCTGCCGGCTCCGCCTTCCATATACCAAAAAAACCGGCTGTCATAAACAGCCGGTTTCCTCTCAGTTGCTTCCCTGTAGGGCCACAGACGCAGGCACCCCCGCGGCACATAAGAGGCTCCGCTTAGTGCTGCTTCCTTCCGGACCTGACACGGTTCACAGACTCCTATTGCGCAGGACCCGCCGCCTGCGGTCCTACAGAAAAACAAAAAGCCGCTGACCGCGGCAAACTTTTTTTAAGTGGCGGAGAGAGAGGGATTCGAACCCTCGGTACGGTTTCCCGTACACACGCTTTCCAGGCGTGCACCTTCAACCGCTCGGTCATCTCTCCAGGTTGAAAAAATCAGGGATTATACAATTGTTTACCGCTTAAAAATAAACTTGCGGCTGGCTTAATCCAGCCGCAAGTAACAGTATACTGATTTC
>ERZ791883.163-NODE-163-length-89042-cov-7.696540_pt1 | contig 89042 bp, 72 predicted proteins | sample MGYA00510160_ERZ791883 | MGnify/ENA primary metagenome ERZ791883 (study PRJEB30046, sample SAMN00792072) | human gut metagenome | study: EMG produced TPA metagenomics assembly of the A metagenome-wide association study of gut microbiota in type 2... | reverse complement strand
TGCTTCGGCAACTGCTTTGGCGGACGACCCTTACTGCTGCGGCCACGCCGTTCGATGGCTAACCCTTCCGGCCCTTCTTCCAAATAAATGCGTTCCCAGCGCTCTATAATTTTATGGTCGTTAATTCCGAATTCCTGCATCGCTGCATAGATACTCAGATGTTCTTTTTTCATGGTTTCTACAACCATTCTCTTGAACTCCGGCGTATATCGTTTGTTTGGTACTCCTTTTGGCATAGCAAAACACCCCACTTGTTAGATAGTATATCATACTGTCTAACAAATGGGGTGCAGTTCATTTACCGGAATCGTGGGAGCTTTTATGTCAACTGCAGGACGAAACTTATTTCGCCTGCTTCATGGAGAGGCTGATGCGCTTTTTCTTCTCGTCGACCTCCAGCACGACGACCTTGACGACGTCGCCGACGGACACGACCTCGGACGGGTGCTTGATGAACTTGTTCGACACCTGCGAGATGTGGACAAGTCCATCCTGATGCACGCCGATGTCCACGAACACGCCGAAGTCGATGACGTTGCGCACCGTGCCGGTCAGCACCATGCCGGGCTTTAGGTCTTTCATTTCAAGAACGTCGGTGCGCAGGATGGGCTTTGGCAGCTCGTCGCGCACGTCGCGGCCGGGCTTTAAGAGCTCCGAGACGATATCGCGCAGCGTGGGAACGCCGACGCCGATCTCACCCGCGGCCTTGTCCTCGCCGTAGGCCTTGACGCGATCGGGCAGATCGGCGAGCCTGCCGCCCTTCACGTCGGCGAGCGTGTGGCCGGTCAGGTCGAGCAGCGCCTTCGCGGCGTCATAGCTCTCGGGGTGGACGGCGGTGTTATCAAGAACGCTCTTGCTCTCCGGCACGCGCAGAAAGCCCGCGCACTGCTGGAAGGCCTTGGGGCCGAGCTTTGGCACTTTCTTGATCTGCGCGCGTGAGGTGAACGCGCCGTTCTCCTCGCGGTACGAGACGACATTTTTCGCCGTTGTGCCGTTCAGGCCCGCGACGCGCTGCAAAAGTGACGGCGACGCCGTGTTGATATCCACGCCGACGGCGTTGACGCAGTCCTCGACCACGCCGTTCAGCGCCTCGTCGAGCTGCTTTTGCGGCATGTCGTGCTGATACTGCCCCACGCCGATGGCCTTGGGGTCGATCTTCACGAGCTCGGCAAGCGGGTCCTGTAATCTCCGCGCGATGGACACGGCGGAGCGGAGGTTCACGTCGTACTGCGGGAATTCCTCGGCGGCGAGCTTGCTCGCCGAGTACACGGACGCGCCCGCCTCAGAGACGATCATGTAGCTCACGTGCGCACCGCCCTCGTTCACCTGACGGATGAGCTCGACGGCCATCTGTTCGGTCTCGCGGCTGGCCGTGCCGTTGCCGATGGCGATGTGCTCCACACCGTGCTTTTTGATGAGCGTTGCCAGCGCGGCGATGGCTTCATTTTTCTGCCGCTCGCCGTAGGTCGGGTAGACCACGGCGGTATCGAGCACCTTGCCTGTGCCGTCCACGACGGCGACCTTGCAGCCCATGCGGTAACCGGGATCAAGGCCCATCGTGACCTTGCCCTTGACCGGCGGCTGCATCAAAAGCGGCTTTAAGTTGAGCGCAAACTGGCCGATGGCACCCTCGTCTGCCTGCTCAGTGAGCTGATTCCGCACCTCGCGCTCGAGCGAGGGGAAGATGAGACGGTCGTAGGCGTCCTCGGCGGCGGACTTGACGAATTCCATGGCGGCGGAGCCGGGCTTCACGACTGCACGGCGCAGCAGCGGGAGCGCCTGCTCGCGGTCGAGCGTGATGGAGACCTTCAAAATGCCTTCTTTTTCACCGCGATTGATGGCGAGCACCTGATGCCCCTGCAAGCGGGCGACAGACTGCGTAAAATCGTAGTATAGGCGATAGACGCTGTCGTCCTCGGTCGCGGCCCTGCTCACAAGCTGGCCCTGACGGGAAATGAGCGCGCGAAGGCTCTTGCGGATGGCGGCGTCGTCAGAGATCTGCTCAGCGATGATGTCGCTCGCGCCCTGCAGGGCGTCCTCGACCGTCTCGACGCCCTTTTCGGGGTCGACAAAGTCGCGCGCGGCCTCCTCGGGCCGCGGGCAGTCACGCTCCTGCGCGAAGAGCAGCGCGGCGAGCGGTTCAAGGCCCTTTTCCTTTGCCATCGTGGCGCGGGTGCGGCGCTTTTGCTTGTAGGGGCGGTAGAGGTCTTCGACCTCGGCAAGCGTTTTGGCGCTGTCGATGGCGGCAGCAAGTTCATCGGTGAGCTTGCCCTGCTCATCGATGGACTTTTTTACGGCCTCGCGGCGATCTTCAAGACCGCGGAGGTATTGGAGCCGCTCTTCGAGCGTGCGCAGAGAGGTATCGTCCATTGCACCGTGGAGCTCCTTGCGGTAGCGGGCGATAAAGGGGATGGTGTTGCCCTCGTCGAGCAGATGCACGACGTTTTCAACGTGCCGGGGGTCTTTGCCGAGCTCGGCAGCAAGGGCCTGAATGAGATCCATAGAATGTTCCTTTCGTATGTCGGGCGCCGAAGCGGCGCGGTCAAGTGAATCAGCAATGTCCGCCCGAAAGCGGGCGGAACGTAAAACTCATTATACCGCATCGCGCGGCGATGCGCAAAGCCTTTTGCGCAGAAAAAAGGCGGAGGATCGGCGCGACGGCTGGGGCTTTACATTTTGCCGCTTTGACGGTAAAATACGACGCAGCGTTCAAAGGCATCGAATGCTTCGCTTTGCCGCTCAAAGGCGGCATTTTTCAGCAAGAGAAGGAGAAAGCAAAATGCAGAAGAAAAACAACAAAGGCGTCATCGCCCTCATCATCGTGCTTGTGCTGGCGGCTGCCGCGCTCGTCATTTGGCAGACAAACAAGCCGGAGACGCAGCAGGGCGGTAAGGAGATCACCGTCAACGTCGACCACCTGAACGGCGATGACACGACCTTCACCATCCACACCGACGAAGAGTACCTGCGCGGCGCGCTCGAGCAGGAAGACCTCATCGAGGGCACAGAGAGCGAGTACGGCCTCTATGTGTTGACTGTGGACGGCGAGACCGCCGACGAGAACGAGCAGCAGTGGTGGGGCTACAGCGTGAACGGCACGTTTGCCGAGCTCGGCGTGGACAGCCAGCCCGTCGCGGACGGCGATGTGTACGACTTTGTGCTGAATGTCGGCTGGTAAGTCCGCAAGACTCAGCATCCGCGAGATCGCGGAGCTGTCGCTTTTCTGCGCGCTGATGGTCGCGGGCAAGGAGTGCCTGCGCCTTATCCCGAACGTGCATCCCGTCACGCTGCTGCTGCTTTTGGCCACGGCGGTGTACGGGGCGAAGGCGCTTTATCCAGCGTTCGGCTTTGCCCTGCTCGAGATCGCGCTCTACGGCGCGGGGCTTTGGAACCTGATGTATCTCTACGTCTGGCCAATCGTCGTGCTCGCTGCGCTGCCGTTTCGCAGAATCGAGAGCCGTGCATTCTGGGCGGCCATCGCGGGGCTGCACGGGCTGTGCTTCGGCGCGCTGTGCGCCATTCCGTATTTTTTCATCGGCGGATGGCAGATGGCGTTTTCGTGGTGGGTCTCGGGCATCCCGTATGACGTCATTCACTGCGTGTCAAATACGGTCCTCGTCTTCGTGCTCTTCCCGCCGCTGCGGCGCGCACTGGAGCGCGCGAAGAAAACGTCGGGCGGAAGAGAATAGCAAAAAGCACCTGCCTTCAAGGCAGGTGCTTTTTGTCTGGTCGTGTCGCTTTTCAGCGTATAAGTGTCAGAACAGCGTTTCCTCGTCCTCGGAGAACAGCCGGTCGTTGACGGCGAAAAGGTCCATGCCATGCAGCAGCCCGTAAATGATGATCGCGTCGCGCCGGACCTTGGGATAGAGCTCGGCGAGGCCGCACAGGCGCAGAAGCTCCTGCGTTTCCTCGAGCGAGGCGCTCAATCCAAAGCACAGGCACAGCATGCGGCTGCGCGAGGGATTGCGCCGTCCCGCAAAAATCTGGTGCAAGTATATTTCGCTCATGCCGGACTGCTTGGCGAGCGCGGCCTTGGAAAGACCCTTCTTTTCAAGCATTTCGTTGAGTCGCGCCACGGCGCTTGCCGAGGAGAAGTTGTCCTCGTTTGCCGCAAGAAATGTCGTCAGATCAGGGGCGTCCATCAGCTCGCTGCGCAAATCGTCAGTGTTTCTTCGTTCCATCTTCATCTTCATCCATCTTCCGCCTTTACAAAAATTCAAAGACAACATATAATAATCCTCAATTATTTTACATTTTTTGACATGGGAAAACAATATGCTGGCTGCATAGGGTGTGAAATTTATGACACTGTACGAGAGCCTTTTAGAGGCTGTGACAACCGAATACGACACGCTCCGCGTGCTGAAGCAGAGCCCGCGCGGGACTGTCTCCGTCGTGCGGCATAAGAAAAGCGGCACGCGCTATGTCTTCCGCCGCTACAGCGGCAGCGGCGAGGTCTATCGCCGTCTGCTGCCGGTGCTGTGCCCGCATCTGCCGCAGATCATGGAAGCGGCGGAGCAGGACGGCCAAACCGCCGTGCTGGAGGAATACGTGCAGGGCGACACGCTCGCAGAGCTTCTGATGGGGGCACGGCTCACGGAGAGGGAAGCGCGGCAGGTCACGATGCAGCTCTGCCAAGCGCTGCATGTGCTGCACTCGATGGGCGCGGTGCACCGCGACGTCAAACCGGAAAACGTCATCCTGCGCGGCAGCGACGCCGTGCTCATCGACTTTGACGCCGCGCGCATCTACAAGGTCGCATCCGAGAGCGACACGCAGGTGCTCGGCACGACGGGCTTTGCCGCGCCCGAGCAGTACGGCATCTTCCAGTCCGACGAGCGGGCGGACATTTTTTCGCTCGGCGTGCTGCTCAATATCATGCTTACGGGCAAGCACCCCTCGCGCGAGATGGCGGCGGGGAAAATGGGCCGCATCGTGCGCAAATGCACGATGACCGCGCCGGAGCAGCGCTATCAGAGCGCGCGAGCGCTGATGGAGGTGCTGTGAGATGAATTTTGAGGAAAAGCGCTGTCCGCATTGCGGCGCGCTGCTTGTCGAAAACGCCTCGTTCTGCCCCTACTGTGAAAGCGTGCTGATCGAAAAGCGCCCTGCGGAAATGCCAAAGCCGAAACGCCGCAGGCGCATCACCGCGGCGCTCCTGCTGGCGGCGATATTGGTGGTGACATTGACGGCGGTGGGCTTTGCCGACCACGGAAAGGTCATCGACGCGCAGGGCGCGGAGCTCACCTACGAAACGGACGGGCAGACATTCCATCTGGCGCTGAGCTTTGAATCGCAGGGCGGCGCGCCGTTTTTCGGCCAGCCGCTTTTCACCGTAGAGGTCCGCGAGGATCAGGTGCGCGGCCAGGTGTCGAGCTCCCGCGTTTTTGTCGACAATGGCGGCGGCGTGGACAAGAAGAATGAATTTCTCGCCCTTGTGGATCACTACGAGGTGACGACCACGCCGTGCGATGGCATCACTCTTTTGCAGATCGACAAGACATGCATCCCGACAACCTCCAACGCGGCGATCGAGGCCATCCCGAGCTATCACACCGAGCAGCTCAAGGAGGGCGAGGGCGACGTCATCTGGACGATCTGCCTCAAAAACGGCGACACGCTGCGACTGCGCCACACAGTCAAGATCACGCGCGTCCCGGTCGTGACGCTGACCGAAAATGACTACCCGATGGCGACGGTCGACGATCTGAACGCGCTGCTCGACACGCTCGCGCACGAGGCGGATCGAAAGTCGGTCTACATTTTACAGCTGCCTGCGGTGACGTACGAGGGTGGTCTGACGATGAAAAATTTCTGCTGCGATCTGGTCGGCAGCGAGGGCGGCACGACGTTCACCGGCACGGTGACGATCGCGACGCGCGGCATTCACCCCTCGAACATCACGAACGTCCGCTTTATGGGCGACGGCACGGGCATCGGCCTTTCCGCGAGCGAAGGAGCATTCCTGCACCGCTGCACGTTTGAAAACTGGGAGATCGGCGCTTACGGCGGCCTCGGCAGCTGGGTCAACGCCACGGGCTGCACGTTCCGCGGCAACGGCGTGGGGCTGTGGCTCGACAACCGCGGCGGCGCGACGTGCTCGGGCAGCTACTATGGCGACAGCGTGTACGAAGATAACGGTATCGCCGTGCGCATCGCCGCAATGCCGGGCACAGAGACGCTGGATTTCAATAACTGCGTGTTCCGAGGCAACGGGGTAAATGTCGAAAACGCGGCAGGATACGCCGTCGACCTCTCGCAGATCGTAACGGCGGACAATTAAAGAGAAAAAGGAGGAAACGCGGCGTTTCCTCCTTTTTTTGCAAAGGGTATGCTCCCAGCATATTGTTTTCCCGCACGGAAGTGTGTATGCTGATAAAGAATGCACAGACCCCGGAAATTTATAGGAAATGAGGAGAACACACATGAAGCATAGAGCACTGAGCATGCTGCTGGCGCTGGTGATGGTAGTAAGCCTATTACCCATCGCCGCGGTAGCGGGGAATGAGGAAGCTAACTTTACAATGCGCTTACAGGGAGGCGATTATTATGCGTCGTATAGCCTTTTTGCTGACACATACGAAGGTGTCAGATTTGAGGTCTATGATGAGAGCGAAAAAGGTACCCGTTCATTGAGCGGGAACGATACGCTTACATGCGATGGGAAGGTAGTAACCAGTGTCGTATATGATTCAAAGGATACCTGGAGAGTTACCATTGCAGAACCAGAGAGCGGAGAGCAGTCAGGATGGATTGAGTACAGTGGAAAGAGAATATCGATTGATCTTCGCTTGAAGCACGGCGAAAAGGTGGAGAGCTTTGTTGGAAAGACAGCCGATGAGGAACTGGCAACTCGGTTTGAGTGGAATGGTCAAACCTACTACCTCGGCGTTAGCGACGGGGAAGACGCTAGACCTTTTGGCTCGGGGAGCTGCGAACTGCAAAATGAAAATAGCCGTAACGGTTTTATGTTCAAGGCGCAGGTATTTACACTGAATGACGAGAATAACTATGTGCGGGTCGATGACGAGGTTCGTGCAGAGATAGATAAAAATTACGATATTTTTGTAAAGGTATGGCCGACAAAGAGCTGTGAGGGTTATTATTATCCACTTAAGGAAACGTTGAAAGATGGCTCGCTGAACTGCCAGTTTACAACGGCATCGCTGGGCACTTGGCTTATTGAAGTCACGGCTATACCGCGTGAAGGTAAAAGCGGATTTACGCACTATTCGCAGCTGACGGTTTCGTATAGAGAAACACAAGCAAACGGCGTCCTTGGGATGAGCTATGACGGCAGCGGCTTTGTGAAAAGCTATGAGCTTTTCGCCGGTATCCACCGCAATATTGAATTTAAGGTCGGCAATGAGCCCTTGAATTTTAGTGCGATCAAAGAAGATGCCCCTGCGAATGAAAAACTGACGTATGGAGGGCTGATCAACAAGCTTGGCTATATGGGTGAGGGGTGCTGGACAATCGAACTTGCCGGGCCGCAGGGCGAGCAGACGACCGGCTGGATCCAGTATGGCGAGGACGGAAGCAACCGCGTGACCATCACCGTCAAGCCCTCGCACGGCGGTGCGGTGGATAAAGATGCTCCCGAAACGAAAATTTACGAGCAGGGCAGCGTTGAGTTTATTGAAGCAGAGAGAGGCGTAGTCACGCCTTTTAAGTGGCATGATGAGACTTATTACCTCGGTACAGCTGCGTGGAGCACAAAGAAACCGTACGCGCTGGGTGGCCGCGGCGTGAATGAGGCGGAAGACTTTTACGCAGCCTGTGTCTTTTCTTTGAAATCCGGCGAGGCAGGCAGTTCAGATGTGACCTATGAGCTACGCGAGGATATCCGCAAAGAGATGATGGATGAGAATTTTACGTTCCAGTTGACCCTTGTGCCGACAAGTATTGGCTGTGACTACTATCCTATCACGCGCACGGTGGATATGACGCTTGAACAGCAGGGCGACGGCAGTACGGTCGCATTTACTTCAAAATGGCAGGGACAGGAGTTCTCGAAGGCATCTGTCGGCCTTTGGGTCTACGATGCGTGTATCTTTTATTCAAATGGTGAACTGTTCAAGGAGAACCTGAGCAGTTGTAAGTATAGCTACACCGTTAATGATACGGTGGAACTGGAGAGAAGTATCGAGCAAATCAACGAAACCATCGCCGCTGTGCTTCGGGAGAAAGACGCCGAGCTTGGAAATACGGAAATGGAAAAAAACGGCCTTTATAATGGCGAGGTCACGTTCATTCTGCCGAAAGGGACGCTCGCGGGAGAAATTGTAATTCCGGATACGAACTGTATCGTTACCGTGTACGGTAATGACTACGGGCGGGGAAGGATCGCGACCACGCTCGAAGGCGGCGTCCGTTTTGACAACGATAACACCAACCACGTGGGATTTATCCACTTTGTCGGCAAGGGCAAGGATGGTAACGGCAACTACGTCAAATGGGCGGATGAGAGCAATCAAATCCCAAATGAAGCGGTTTACGGCGTCGGACAGGGGGCACCGGAGGTTTGTATCTTTGAGGGATATGATATCGCTATCCACAGCACAAAGCGCCCGTCGTGGGGCAGTCAGGATTCGATTTACCTGAACAACAATGTGGCCATCTGCCAGAACAGTAACAACGGTGGTCAGACCATCATGCGAAACAACTGGTTTATCGGCAACAATATCGCTGTGATGCTGAAAGAGTCCGTTCTGGTTGACTATTTGATGAACTTCCGAAATCGTTTTATCAATAATACGATAGACTTTGACAACGAATCCTATAAGGTGCTTTGGGTATCGGAGAACTTCTTCTATCATGGCAGCTGGAATCCTACAGAGGCGGACTTGCGGCGTGTAGAAAATGGTGAGATCTGTCCAATCTTTAATGAGGAAGGACAGTTGATCGTTCCCAGTGCGCCGTCTTATACCAAGACAGCAAACTATAAGGACGATTATAACGCCTACAAGGCATTCCTGCCGCGATTCGGTGGATTCTCGCAGACGTATGCATATCCCATTGCAACATCGCAGTTCTGCAACGAAATGTTCTATCCCAACCGCCGCGACCCGAGCTATTGCCCGCAGTGGTGGTCGAAGAACGATCCGTACTATCCCTCTTACGTGCAGCAGGGGGTGACCATCAGCGAAAACGAGCTGGACGGGCTGCGTTTCAGCTCCTACGACAGCGAGACTGACACGGCGGTCGGCACGTTTGAGTTCAGCGCTTCGGCCGCTGAGACGGAAAATTGAGGAGGCGGCATATGAAAAAGTTACTTTCCTTTCTCCTGGCGCTGACGCTGTCGTTGAGCCTTGCGACCTTTGCGCTGGCAGACAATGAGGGCGGCGCGGCGCAGTTCGACCCCACGGTGACCGTGGCGAAAAACGGCGGCACGATGACCGTTACGCTGGTCAACACGGATGGAAACAGGGCTATTTTGGAGAACAAACAACCCACGCTGATGGTGGCCTGCGACTACGCGCGCGCAGTCGTTACCGATCCGAACGGTGTTCGGATCGAATCCACCCTCTCAGGCGGAAAGATCAGCTTCACCGTCACGACGGGCGGCATCTATACGATCACGAGCCTCGGCACGTCCGTACCCTCGTCGAAGCCCGCGGATAACGGCAAGACCGATGATCCACAGCCAGATGACGGAAGTTATGTCAACCAATATCCCGACGTGCAGGTGGGTGACTGGTACAGCGGGGCCGTGCAGTTCGTCACCGAGGAAAAGCTGATGACCGGCACGGGCAAGGGCTTTGAGCCGAACGCCGCCACGACCCGCGCGATGCTCTGGACGATTTTGGCCCGCATGGACGGCGCGGACACGAACAGCACGGGTGCGTGGTATGTCGCCGCGCAGGATTGGGCGGTCAAGCATGGCGTATCCGACGGCACGAGCCCGGACGGCAAGATCACGCGCGCGCAGCTCGCGACGATGCTCTACCGCTACGCGCAAAGCCGCGGCTTGGTCAAGGCCGATGTGCAGGGTGATCTGAGCGCGTTTACTGACAGCGCGAGCGTCAGCCCATACGCGGTCGAGGCGATGCGCTGGGCCGTCGGGGCGGGCATCGTCAACGGTATGGACGGCAAGCTGAACCCGCAGGGGGAGGCGACCCGCGCGCAGATGGCGACAATGTTGATGCGCTACGCAAAGCTCGCTGCATAAAGCGAGAACAAAATGAAAAAGGAGTTCCTCTTGAAGGTAAGAGGGACTCCTTTTTTGCAAAATTCAGATGTTCAGCACGAAGTGCTCTTTATGATAGTCCAGAAGCCCTTCCTTTTTCATTTTTCCAAGCTCGAGCGACAATCCGCTGCGCTCGACAGCGAGAAAGTCCGCTAACTGCTGGCGGGAGAACGGGATGTCGAACTCGACCGCGCCGCGCCGCTGCGCCTCGGCGGAGATATAGGACATGAGCTTGGCGCGCGTCGTGCGCTGGGCGATGTGCGTGAGCTTTTCATTGAGCAGCAGGTTTTTCCCCGCAAGGTCGCTCAAAAGGTTTCGGATGATGCGGCTGTGGTGCGCGCAGGCGGAGGGACAGACCGTCAAAAGGCGCTTGACGTTCAAAAACAGCACCGTTGTCGGCGTTTCGGTCACGACGCTCACATTGGAGACACTGTTTGGCGCGCAGGCGAAGGCCGCGGCATACGTCTGCCCCGGCGCGGTGCGGGAGAGAATGTTGCGGTTGCCCCAGATATCCTCCTGAACGACGAGCGCGCAGCCGGAGAGCACCATGCCGATCTCCTCGACCGTGTCGCCGGGGTGGAGGAGAAAGACATCCTTGGGGAATTGCTCGGTCTTTGCCGCAAGGCAGGTGAGCATCGCGTCAAGCTCGTCCTCCGTGACGCCGGAAAAGAGCGGCGAGGCGGCGAGAATGGAAAAAAATTCTTTCATTAAAAACGCCTTTCGTTGAAAATTCAACCGACTTGCTGGCCGCATTCTACTATAATACGCTTGAAAACGCAAGGAGGTATTGCAATGAAACGGAGAATCATTGAGATCGATCAAAATAAATGCAACGGCTGCGGTGCCTGCGCTGCGGCGTGCCACGAGGGCGCTATTGCCATGGTAAACGGCAAGGCGCAGCTGATGCGCGACGACTACTGCGACGGCCTGGGCGACTGCCTGCCGACGTGCCCGACTGGTGCGATTTCCTTTGTCGAGCGCGAGGCCGCGGCCTACGACGAGCAGGCGGTGCTTGAAAACAAGCAGAAGAAAATGCAGAAGGAGGGGATGACACTGCACCACAGCTGCCCCGGCATGCAGCTCAAGACCTTTGCGCACAAGGCGGCATCTGAAACGGCGGCTCCTGCTGCGCAGGAGAGCCAGCTCTCCCAGTGGCCGGTGCAGATCAAGCTCGTGCCTGTGAACGCGCCGTACTTTTCCGGTGCGAAGCTGCTCATCGCGGCGGACTGCACGGCGTACGCCTACGCGGCTTTCCACGAGAAATTCATCAAGGGCCACATTACGCTCGTCGGCTGCCCGAAGCTCGACAGCGTGGATTACAGCGAAAAGCTGACCGAGATCATCGCAAAAAATGACATCAAGAGCGTGACGGTCGTGCGAATGGAGGTCCCGTGCTGCGGCGGGCTCGAGCACGCGGCAAAGACCGCGCTGCAAAATAGCGGTAAATTCATCCCTTGGCAGGTCGTGACGATCTCGACGGACGGGAGAATACTGGATACGATTTGAGTCATCCTATGATCGATAAGACCACAGAATGAGGAGGATTTTTTCGGTGGACAACAAGATGTTTTGTTTTCAGTGCGAGCAGGCGGCGCACTGCACGGGCTGCACCGGCAGCGCGGGTGTGTGCGGAAAGAGCGCCGAGACGGCAAATTTGCAGGACGAGCTGACCGGCGCGCTCGTGGGTCTTGCCCGCGCGACGGACGGCAGCCCCGGCGTGAACGAGGACACATGGAAGATCATCATCGAGGCGCTTTTCACTACGCTCACGAATGTGAACTTTGACGCGGCGGCCATCCGCGATGTGACTGCACGCGTGAAGGCGGAGAAGAGCCGTCTTGTGCCGGACTGCGCGTCCTGCATGTCGCCCTGCGGGCACAACAATGACTACGATGTCTCGCGGCTCTGGACGGCGGACGAGGACATCCGCAGCCTCAAGTCGCTTATCCTGTTCGGTATCCGCGGCATGGCGGCGTACGCCTACCACGCGATGGTGCTGGGCTATACGGACGGCGAGGTTAACCGCTTTTTTGCCAAGGCATTGTTTGCCATCGGCGAGGACTGGGGGATGGATGACCTGCTCCCCCTTGTGCTGGAGGTCGGCGAGAAAAACTACCGCTGCATGGCGCTGCTCGACAAGGCCAACACGGAGACCTACGGCACGCCAGAGCCGACCACCGTGCCGCTGACGGTGGAGAAGGGACCGTTCATCGTGGTTTCCGGCCACGACCTGCACGACTTGAAGCGCCTGCTCGAGCAGACGGAGGGCAAGGGCATCAACATCTATACGCACAGCGAGATGCTGCCCGCGCACGGCTACCCGGGCCTTAAAAAGTATGCCCATCTCAAGGGCAATTTCGGCACGGCGTGGCAGAACCAGCAAAAGGAATTTGCCGACATCCCCGCACCTGTGCTGTTCACCACGAACTGCCTGATGCCGCCGAAAGCGAGCTATGCCGATAGGGTTTTCACCACGGCGGCGGTCTCATATCCGGAACTCAAGCATATCGGCGCGGACAAGGACTTCACGCCGGTCATCGAAAAGGCGCTGGAACTGGGCGGCTATGCCGAGGACAAGGCATTCACCGGCATCAACGGCGGCAGCACGGTCACGACGGGCTTTGCCCGCGGCGCGGTACTGGGTGTGGCTGACAAGGTGGTTGAGGCCGTCAAGTCCGGCCAGATCCGACACTTTTTCTTAGTCGGCGGCTGCGACGGTGCGCGCCCAGGCAGAAATTACTACACGGAATTCGTCAAGCAGACGCCGCCCGACACCATGGTGCTGACGCTGGCCTGCGGCAAGTTCCGCTTCAATGACTTAGATCTTGGCACGGTGGCGGGACTGCCGCGCATCCTGGACATCGGCCAGTGCAACGACGCTTACAGTGCCATCCAGATCGCGCTGGCGCTCGCCGACGCCTTTGGCTGCGGTGTGAACGAGCTGCCGCTTTCGATGGTGCTCTCGTGGTACGAGCAGAAGGCGGTGTGCATCCTGCTGACGCTGCTGTATCTCGGCATCAAGGACATCCGCCTCGGTCCGACGCTGCCGGCGTTCCTCTCGCCGAACGTGCTCGACTACCTTGTCAAGAACTTTGGCATCGCGCCCATTACGACGCCAGAGGAGGACCTGAAGGCCATTCTGGGGTAAAACTGAAACGTACCGGCGGGCATTTTGCCCGCCGGTATTTTTTGCAGAGAAAGAAACGCAAAAATTAAGCGTGACTTTTGACGCGAGATCTGATAAAATAAAATAACTTTGCGCAACAGCAGGGGAAAGAGAGAAATCACCAGGAGAGATCAATGAAAAAACAGTTTGACCTCAGCGCCGCGGCGCTGCACATTTTAGCGATGGCCTTCATGCTGCTCGACCACCTGTGGGCGACGCTTTTTCTTTCGCAGGAGTGGATGACCTGCGTGGGACGTCTCGCGTTCCCCATTTTTGCCTTCATGGCGGTGGAGGGCTACTTCCACACGCACAGTTTCAAAAAATACGCGCAGCGGATGCTGATTTTTGCGTTGCTGTCGGAAATTCCCTTTGACCTGATGTACGGCGGCACGTGGTTCTACCCTGTGCACCAGAATGTCATCTGGACGCTGCTCATCGGCCTTCTCGGCATTCGGGCGATGGAGGCCGTGCGGGAAAAGGGGAAGACATGGCTCTATCTTCTGACTTGCGTTGCGGTCACGGTGCTGGGCTTTGCGCTCGGCACGCTCGGCATGGTAGATTATTACGGCATGGGCGTTTTGACGGTGTTTGTGTTCTATTTCCTCCGCGGCAGAGAGTGGTGGAAGCTGCTCGGGCAGATCGCGGCGCTCTATTGGATCAATGTGTCGCTCATCGGAGGACAGATTTTCCCGATCGAGCTTTTCGGACTGGAGTTTGAGGTCTGCGAGCAGGGGCTTGCACTGCTCTCGCTCGTGCCCATCTGGCTCTACCGCGGGCGGCAGGGACACCACAGCAAGGCGTTTCAGTATGCCTGCTACGCGTTTTATCCGGTACATATGCTCATCCTCGGCCTTGTTCAGCTGTCTCTGTAACAGAATACGAAAAAAGCGCTGCCGAAAGGCGGCGCTTTTTTGCGCCCTTTTCGGAACGTTCACAATTTGTTTATTGACTTTGCAAGTGGAACAACTATAATGATGACATTCTAAAATTAGAAGATTATCATTCGATGACGAGCGAGCGCGGCGCGTGACCGAATGAGGTCGGAAAGGAACCGATATGATGCCGAAGGAACCGATGCGCGGGGCAACGCTTTTCAGCCACGCCAACAAGATGACACAGGCTTATCATGTTATGTTAACTCCGCTGTGCAAGGAGGCAGGACTGCCGCCGCTGGCGATGGACATTCTGCTCTTTCTCGCCAACAATCCCGAGCACAACACCGCGAAGGGCATCTGCCGCCTGCGCGGGCACAAACCGGGTATCGTCTCCGTGCATGTGGAAAGACTGGTGAATGACGGCCTTCTTGAGCGGCAGGAGATGCCGGGCGACCGGAGGCAGACGCGGCTTATCTGCACCGAACAGGCGCAAGCGCTCATTGAGCGCGGACGGCAGGTGCAGTGGCAGTTCGGAAGACGTCTGCTCGAGGGCATCCCGGAGGAGGATCTGGCGACGATGCGCCGCTGTCTTGAAAGAATGGATGGCAATCTGAACGGCATCTGCAAGGAAAAGCGCTGAGGGCCCAAAGAAGAAATCAGGAGAAACAACAATGATCAAACTACTCAAAAACATGCGCCGCAAAGAGGTGCTCATGGTGCTGCTGTGCACCGTGCTTGTGGCGGTGCAGGTCTACTTTGACCTGCGGCTGCCGGATTACATGACCGATCTGACGACGCTCATCAAAACGTCGGGGGCGACGGCGGATATCCTGTCCGTCGGCGTGAAAATGCTTGGCTGCACGCTCGCAAGTGCCCTGCTGGCCGTGGGCTGCGGCTATCTTGCGGCTAAGGCGGCGTCGGGCTTCAGCTTCACGGTGCGCGAAAAGCTTTTCCGCCACGTGATGGACATCGGCAGCGAGGAGATGCAGGATTTTTCCGTCGCCAGCCTCATCACGAGAACGACGAACGACATCACGCAAATTCAGATGATCGTGGCGATGGGCCTGCAGATGATGATCAAATCGCCGATCATGGCCGTGTGGGCCATCATCAAAATTCTCGGCAAGAGCTGGGAACTCTCCGCCGTGACAGCGGCATTCGTCGTGGTCATCTGCGTGACGGTGATAACGGTAATGAGCATCTGCATCCCGCGTTTCCGCATCGTGCAGAAGCTGACCGACCAGATCAACCGTGTGGCGCGCGAGAACCTGACGGGCATCAACGTGGTGCACGCGTTCAACGCCGAGCAGTACCAGAACGACAAGTTCAACAAGCCGAGCCTTGACATGATGAACGTGCAGGTGAAGAACCAGAAGCTCTTCGCCCTCGTCCAGCCGACGATGACGCTCGGCATGAATGGCCTGGCGCTCACGATCTACTGGCTGGGTGCGGCGCTCGTCAACAACATCGCGCTGACCGATTCCGCAGCGCGCCTCACGATGTTCAGCGATGTGCTGGTGTTCAGCACATATGCGACTTACGTGGTCATGTCCTTTATGATGCTCGTGATGATTTTCATGCTGCTGCCGCAGGCGCAGGTCTCGGCCGAGCGTATCAACGAGGTGCTCGAGCGCAAGGCGAATATCCGCGAGGGCAGCGTGAGCGAGTGCAGCGAGCACGGCACAGTGGAGTTCAAAAACGTTTCGTTCCGCTATCCGCACGCATCGGAGGATGAGCTTTCGGACATCAGCTTCCGTGTGAACAGGGGCGAGACGCTTGCCGTCATCGGCGCGACGGGCAGCGGCAAGACGACACTTGTGAGCCTGATCCCGCGCTTTTACGATGCGACGGAGGGCGAGGTGCTTGTCGACGGCATGAACGTCAGGGACTACACGTTCGATGCCCTCTACAACAAGCTCGGCTACGTGACGCAGAAGGCGGTGCTCTTCGCCGGCAGCATCCGCGACAATGTCTACTTTGGCGAGAGCGAAGCGCCGGCGGACGATGAGGGCCTTGCGCAGGCCGTCGAGCTTTCGCAGGCGAAGGAGTTTGTCGACAAGCTCCCCGACGGCACGCAGCACCATGTGGCGCAGATGGGCCGCAACATGTCCGGCGGCCAGAAGCAGCGCCTTTCCATCGCCCGCGCGCTGGCGAGAAAACCGGAGATCCTCGTCTTCGACGATTCGTTCTCCGCTCTGGACTACCGCACGGATGCGAAGCTGCGCGAGGGGCTATCCAAGCAGCTGCACGACACGACGAAGATCATCGTCGCGCAGCGCATCAGCACCATCCGCCACGCGGACAAGATCATCGTGCTCGACCGCGGCGAGGCCGTGGGCATCGGCACGCACGAAGAGCTGATGCGGAATTGTGACGTTTACCGCGAGATCGCGACCTCCCAGCTCAGTGCTGCGGAGCTGGCGTAAAGGGGGCGAGAGAAGATGAAAAAGAAAAACAGCAATCCCGTCGGCGCGCTCAAGCGCACGGGTGTCTACATGAAATCGAGCCTTGGCGTCATCGCTCTTGCGCTCGTGCTGGCGGCGCTGAGCGCCGTGATGACGATCATCGGCCCCGACAAGATCGGCAAAATGGCGACCATCATGTCCGACGGCCTGTTCACCGGTATCGACCTCGCCGCCATTGCGAAGATCGGCGTGTTACTTGCCATTATTTACTGCCTGAGCGCGCTGTTTGGCTTTATCCAGCACTATATCATGGCGGTCGTGACGCTGAAAATGTCCTACCGCATGAGAGGTGAGCTCTCGGAAAAGATCAACCGCGTGCCGCAGAAGTATTTCAACACCACCTCGCAGGGCGACATTTTGAGCCGCATCACAAACGATGTGTCGACGCTCCAGCAGGGACTTACCAACAGCCTGCCGACCATCATCAGCGCCGCGACGCAGTTTGCCGGCTGCCTTATTATGATGTTCGTGACCGAATGGCGCATGGCGCTTGTCGCACTGTGCATCACGCTCCTTGGCATGGTGCTGATCGTCGCCATCATGTCGAAGTCGCAGCGCTACTTCACCGCGCGGCAGAAGAGCCTCGGCGAGCTCAACGGCTATGTCGAGGAGATGTATTCCGGCCATGAGGTCGTGCGCATCAGCCGCGCGGTCGATAAGGTCCTCGACCACTTCGACGGCCTGAACGCGGCGGTCTATGACGCAAACTGGCGCTCGCAGTTCCTCTCCGGTGTGATGCAGCCGCTCATGAACGTGATCGGCAACCTCTCGTATGTTGCCGTGTGCGTGTTCGGCTCGGTGCTGGCCATCAATGGCACGATCGAATTCGGCGTCATCGTCTCGTTCATCCTGTATGTGCGTCTCTTCACCACGCCGCTGACGCAGATCGCGCAGGGTATGACGAATTTGCAGACGGCCTCCGCCTCCGCGCATCGTATTTTCGACTTCCTCGAAAGTGAAGAGCTTGGCGACGAGAGCGACAAGACCGAAAAGCTCGACGCCGTGCGCGGCGCGGTAACGTTCGACCATGTGCGCTTCAGCTATCCCGACTCGCCCGACAAGATCATCATCAAGGATTTCTCCGCTGAGGTCCATCCGGGCCAGAAGGTCGCCATCGTCGGCCCCACCGGCGCGGGCAAGACCACGATGGTGAACCTCCTGATGCGATTTTTCGAGGTCAACAGCGGCCGCATCACGATCGATGGCGTGGCGACGACCGACCTGCGCCGCCCCGATGTCCACAAGCTCTTCGGCATGGTCCTGCAGGACACGTGGCTCTTTGAGGGCACGATCCGCGAGAACCTGATCTATAACATGGAGGGTATCACGGACGAGCAGCTCGAAACGGTCTGCAAGGCCTGCGGCCTCGACAAATTTGTCCACTCGCTGCCACAGGGCTTTGACACCGTGCTCAGCGAGAGCACGACCATCTCGGCGGGACAGAAGCAGCTTTTGACCATCGCCCGCGCGATGCTCCAGAATGCGCCGATGCTCATTCTCGATGAGGCGACATCCTCGGTCGATACGCGCACGGAGCTTCTCATTCAGCGCGCGATGGACGAGCTGACGAAGGGCCGGACGAGCTTTGTCATCGCCCACCGCCTGTCGACCATTAAGAACGCCGACCTCATCCTCGTGATGCGCGACGGCGACGTCATCGAGAGCGGCACGCACGAGCAGCTGATGGAGCAAAACGGCTTCTACGCCGAGCTCTACAACAGCCAGTTCGCGCAGGCGTCGTAAAGAAAAACCAGCGCAGGTGAGCCTGCGCTGGTTTATATTTTCTGCGGAAGAAGTTAAAAGAAAGTTTATTGCTGAACCGGGAAACGGTGGTATAATAGGGAACATTCAAGGGCTGACAAAGCCCGCACCGCGAAAGGAAGCGGAAACATATGAATTGGTTTCAGGAATTGCTGTCGAATCCCTTTTTGCTCATCGGTCTCTCGTCGTGGTTCTGGGCGCAGCTCATCAAGACGATCATCCATGCCATTGTGACGAAGAGCATCGACTTTACGCGCCTCATCGGCGACGGCGGGATGCCGAGCGGCCATTCGGCCACGGTCTCGTCGCTCGCGACCGCGGCGGCGCTCGTCTACGGGCTCGGTTCGTTTGAATTCGCGATGGCGTTTATCTTCGCCATCGTCGTCTGCAAGGACGCGATGGGCGTCCGGCTCGAAACGGGGCGTCAGGCCGTTATCATCAACGACATCGTCGAGGCCTTCAACTCGCTCGCGTCGGAAAAGCTTCCGGAGGCGAAGCTCAAGGAGTTTGTCGGCCACACGCCGCTGCAAGTCATCGCCGGCATTCTGCTCGGCGTGGCGAACACATTTATCATGTACTACTGCGTACTGTGAGGGAAAGGACATGACGCTTTTTATTAACTGCTGCCCGCGCGGAGAATCGCGCACGGAAAAACTGGCCCGTGCGCTGCTTAAAGCGCTCGGCGAATACGAGGAGCTGCGCCTTTATGACGAGCCGCTGCACCCGCTGGGGCGCGCGGACATCGCAAAGCGCGACGCGCTGCTCGCGGAAAAGAAGTATGACGATGAAATGTTTCGTTACGCCCGTCAGTTCGCCGCGGCGGACAGAATTGTCATCGCTGCGCCGCTGTGGGACCTGTCGTTTCCTGCGCAACTCAAGGTGTATTTGGAGAATATCTATGTCACGGGCATCGTGACGAAGTACAGCGAGGCGGGCAAGCCCGTCGGCCTGTGCCGCGCAAACGAGCTCTACTATGTCACGACCAGCGGCGGGCCGTTTGACGGCCGCTTTGGCTACGATTACTGGAAGACCATCGCGCAGGACTGCTTCGGCATTCCGACCGTCAAGCTCCTGAAAGCCGAAAACCTCGACATCGTGGGCGCAGATGCGGAAAAGATCGTCGACGATGCCATCAAGGCCTACGGCCCTGCGTAAAATCAAACTTGTATAGCAAAAAAGCTCCGTGCCTTGGCACGGAGCTTTTTTATCGGGAAAAATCAGTTAGCGCTGCTCTGCTCGCTTTCGGGCAGGAGGTTCGTCATGCTCTTGAGGCCGATGGCGAGCGTGGACATGTTGTGCAGCAGCGCCGAGGTCGTCGGCGGCAGGATACCAAGCACGCCAAGCACGATGAGCGAGAAGTTGAAGCTCACGATGAAGCGGTAGTTGCGGTGGATGCGGGCCATGAGCTCCTGACTGAGAGAGCGCAGTGTGACGAGCGCGAACAGATCCTCGGACGAGATGGTGATGTCCGCGATCTCGCGCGCGATGGCGGCGCCGGTCGAAATGGCGATGCCCGCGTCGGCCTCGGACAGGGCGGGGGAGTCGTTCACGCCGTCGCCGATCATGATGACCTTGCGGCCCGCGGCCTTTTCGCTGCGGACGAACGCAGCCTTGTCCTCGGGCAGCACTTCGGCGTAGACATCGTCGACGCCGACCTCGGCGGCGACGGCTTCGGCAGTCTTGCGGCTGTCGCCGGTCATCATCACGACCTTGTCGATGCCGAGCTCGTGCAGCGCGCGCACGGCGGCCTTCGCCTCTTTGCGCAGCGGGTCATGGATGCAGATGACCGCGGCGAGCTCGCCCGCGATACAGAGGTACAGGTGCGAATACTCGGGCGGGAGCGATTCAAACTTGTCCTCTTCGCCCTCCGGCACGCGGCAGCCCTCGTCCTCGAAGACGAAGTGCGCGCTGCCGATGAGGACTGTTTTCTCGTCCACCATGCTCGAAATGCCGTGCGCCACGACGTACTGGACCTGAGAGTGATACTCCTCGTGCGTCAATCCGCGGTCCCTGGCCTCGGCCACGACGGCGTTGGCGATGGAGTGGGGATAGTGCTCTTCCAGGCACGCGGCGAGGCGGAGCATCTCGCTTTCCTCATTGCCGCCGAAGGTGATGATTTGCGCGACCTTGGGCGTGGCGTAGGTGAGCGTGCCGGTCTTGTCGAAAACGATGGTGTTCGCCTGGGCGACGGCTTCGAGGAAGCGTCCGCCCTTGACGGAGATGTGATGGCTGCTGCTCTCGCGCATGGCAGAGAGCACCGCGATGGGCATGGAGAGTTTGAGCGCGCAGGAGAAGTCGACCATCAGCACGGCCAGCATCTTTGTGACGTTGCGCGTGATGAGATAGGTCAGGATCGTGCCGCCGAGCGTATAGGGTACGAGCCTGTCGGCAAGGCGCGAGGCCTTGTCCTCAGCCGTGGATTTGAGCTTTTCCGACTCTTCGATCATGCGCACGATGCGGTCATAGCGGCCGCCGCCGAGCGCCTTTTCCACGCGCACGACACACTCGCCCTCTTCGGCGACGGTGCCTGCGTAGACATAGCTGCCCTCGCGCTTGGGGACGGGCATGGACTCGCCCGTCATGGACGCCTGATTGACCATCGCCTCGCCGGAGACGACCTTGCCGTCGAGCGGGATGAGGCTGCCGGTGCGGACAACGACGCAGTCGCCCGCCTGAATATCGCCGATGGGAACGAGCGTTTCCGTCTCGCCCGTCTTGAGCCAGACGTGGTCAACGTTGAGCGACATCGCGCCCGCGAGGTCCGCGACAGACTTCTTGTGCGTCCAGTCCTCAAGGATTTCGCCGAGGCGGAGCATGAACATCACAGAGCTTGCCGTCGAAAAGTCGCCGCGTACCATCGACACGGTGACGGCGGTGGCGTCGAGCACGGCGACGGAGAGCTTGCCGTGCAGCAGTGCGGAAAGACCCTCGCGGATGTACTTGATCGAGTGATAGATGGCGAGCGCCGTGGTGACGGGGAGCGGGAAGAAGAGCTTCGAGATCACGCGGCGGATCACCGTCCACGAGAGCTTGTCTTCAAATTCACGGTTGAGTTCGCGCGTCGTATGGTCGGGGACAAGATCCATTGTTTCGGCCTTGTCGAACGAGAACGCCGCGAGCGCGTGCACGAGCGCGGCGCGGCCCGCGCGGTAAACGATCACGGCGTCCTGCGTGCGGTCAAAGACCGAGACCTCTCGCACGCCGTCCACACTGCGCAGATAATATTCCAGAACGTCCGCCTGATGCAGCGTCATGCGGCGGCAATTCAGATGCACGCGCATGCGCCCGGCGGATTCGTGCAGAATTTTGCATTTCATAGTGTATCAATTCCTCCGAAAGTGAAAGAGAGCCGCGACGCGCGGCTCTCCTGCGATTTATTCCTCGTCCGCTTTTTCCTCGGACGCGTCCTCAATGACTTCGGCGTCCTCTTCCGCTGCGCGGCGCTCGTTGATGTCCTTGGCGTCGGCGTAGACGTCCTCAGCATCCTCACGGACGTTCGTGACGGCCTGCATCACGCAGTCCTTGGCACGCAGCACCGCGGCGGTGGTGTGAGAGTAGACCTTTTTGGCATCCTTGCTGGAAAGGATCTTGAGGCCGGCGGTGCCGAACAGCACGCCTGCTGCAAATAAACCGAGATGTTTCATTGTGTAAAAACCTCCTGTCGATTTTTGTAAAAATGAGATGTTTTTCAATTTCCTGCACAATATAACACAGTGCTTTTTGAATTGCAAGTGGGGAAATGTTAAAAAATGACGAACAATGGGAAGCGCTGTTTTGTCGCGTTTTCCTCAGATGTTCGCGCGCTCGTCCCAAAGCGTCAGCGTACCTGATTGCAGCGTTTTCGGAACGTCGATGATGCGCTGGTTCGACGAGCCGCGAAAGCGCAGCGAGATATCGTGCAGCGCGTCCACATAGCGCCCGTCGACGAGCACATCGAGCAGGGACAGCAGTTCGTCCGTCACCTCGCAGCGCGAATACGCGGTGGGCTCGTGCAGCTCCTCCCACGTAAAGCCTGTGAACGACCAGATCGTCTTTTGCGGCAGCTCACGCCTCACGCGGCGGAGAAACGGCAGCAGCGCGCGCTGATTTTTAGGCTCGAACGGCTCGCCGCCGAGCAGCGTGAGACCGTTGATATAGTCGGGGGAGAGCAGGCGGATGAGCTCGTCCTCCGTTTCACTTGTGAAGGGCTTGCCGTAGCAGAAGTCCCACGTCTGGGGCTGGAAGCAGTTTTCGCAGTGGTTCGTACAGCCGGAGACGAACAGCGTCACGCGCACGCCAAGGCCGTTGGCGATGTCGCAGTTTTTGATCTCGCCATAGTGCATGAGAAATGACCTCCTTATCAGAAAAAGGTGGGAGCACGGTGCGCTCCCACCCAAACTGCAATTATATGGCGCAGCCTTACAGATGCAGCACGCGCTCTTTGATCTCCTGCGTGCGGCCCTGGTTCCAGAACTGAGTGCCGATGTAGCCGCAGGTACGGCGGGCGACATTCATCTTGTCCTGATCGGTGTTGCCGCACTTCGGGCAGCGCCAGATGAGCTTGCCGCTCTCCTCGACGATGTCGATCTCACCGTCCCAGCCGCAGACCTGGCAGTAGTCAGACTTCGTGTTGAGCTCGGCGTAGATGATGTTGTCGTAGATGAACTTCATCACCTGCAAAACCGCTTCAAGGTTCTGCTGCATGTTGGGCACTTCGACATAGCTGATTGCGCCGCCGGGGGAGAGGTGCTGGAACTGCGCCTCGAACTTGAGCTTGGTGAACGCGTCGATCTTTTCCGTCACGTGGACGTGGTAGGAGTTCGTGATATAGCCCTTGTCCGTCACGCCCTCGATCACGCCGAAGCGCTTTTGCAGGCACTTGGCGAACTTGTAGGTCGTGGACTCGAGCGGCGTGCCGTAGAGGGAGTAGTCGATGTTTTCGGCGGTTTTCCACTCCTTGCACTTGTCGTTCATCTTCTGCATGATGGAGAGGGCGAAGGGCGTGGCGCTGGGGTCGGTGTGGCTCTTACCGGTCATGTACTTGACGCACTCGTAAAGGCCCGCGTAGCCGAGCGAGATCGTGGAATAGCCGTCGTAGAGGAGCTTGTCGATGGGCTCACCCTTTTTGAGTCTTGCGCACGCGCCGTACTGCCAGAGAATGGGCGCCGCGTCGGAGAGCGTGCCCTTCAGGCGGTCGTGACGGCAGCGCAGCGCGCGGTGGCAGAGCTCAAGACGCTCTTCAAAGATCGTCCAGAACTTTTCAATGTTGCCGCCGGAGGAGAGTGCCACGTCGGGCAGGTTGATCGTGACGACGCCCTGATTGAAGCGGCCGTAGTATTTGTGCTTGCCGGGAACATAGTTACCGGCATTCGCGATGTTGCCGACGCCCGCGTCGGTGAAGCGGTCAGGCGTCAGGAAGCTGCGGCAGCCCATGCAGGGATACACATCGCCCTTGAGTTCGAGCATCTTCTTTTCGCTGATGTAATCGGGCACCATGCGGCGCGCCGTGCACTTGGCGGCGAGCTGTGTGAGGTAATAATACGGCGAGTCGTCGTGAATGTTGTCCTCTTCGAGCACGTAGATGAGCTTGGGGAAGGCGGGCGTGACCCACACGCCCTGCTCATTCTTGACGCCCTGATAGCGCTGCTCGAGCATTTCCTCGATGATGACGGCAAGGTCGCGCTTTTCCTGCTCGCTTCTCGCCTCGTTGAGGTACATGAAAACGGTGATGAACGGCGCCTGGCCGTTCGTGGTCAGAAGCGTCACGACCTGATACTGGATGGTCTGCACGCCGCGGCGAATCTCCTCGCGCAGGCGCTTTTCGACGATTTCGGTGATCTTGTCCTCCGTGGGGTCGACGCCGAGGGCCTCGACCTCGGCGAGCACCTGCTTTCTGATCTTCTGGCGCGATACGTCGACAAAGGGGGCAAGGTGCGTCAGCGAGATGGACTGGCCGCCGTACTGGTTCGAGGCGACCTGCGCGACGATCTGCGTCGCGATGTTGCACGCGGTCGCGAACGAATGTGGGCGCTCGATGAGGGTTCCCGTGATGACGGTGCCGTTTTGCAGCATGTCCTCTAAGTTCACAAGGTCGCAGTTGTGCATGTGCTGGGCGTAGTAGTCCGTGTCGTGGAAGTGGATGATGCCCTCTTCATGCGCCTTGACGATATCCTCGGGCAAGAGCAGACGGTTCGTCAGATCGCGGCTCACCTCGCCGGCCATATAGTCGCGCTGGGTGGAGTTGACGACGGGGTTTTTATTGGAGTTTTCCTGCTTGGCCTCTTCGTTGTTGCACTCGATGAGGGAGAGAATCTTGTCATCCGTCGTGTTGCTCTTGCGCACGAGCGAGCGGTTGTAGCGATAAGTGATGTAGCGTTTAGCGACCTCGAACGCGCCGTGCGCCATGATCTGGTGCTCGACAAAGTCCTGGATCTCCTCGACCGTGGGCGCTCGGCCAAGGCTCTGGCAGGCGATCTCCACGCTCTCGGCGATGCGCTGGATTTGGACAGGCGTCATGCGGGCGTCTTCATCCACCACGTCGTTGGCCTTTGTGACCGCGGCGATGATTTTGACGATATCAAATTCTACTTCTGCGCCGTTGCGCTTGATAACTCTCATGGTTCCTCTCTCCTTTTCTTTAGATCGTCCCTCTATGGGGAATAACACTATATCTTGTGGTGATCTTCATAACTGTAAACCAATTATGGCACATGAGGCTCAGCATTGCAAGTCCTAAGTGCTGAAAAAAGGAAACAATATCAGAGCCCCAACTTTGGACACTATTGACGAAACACCTTGAATGAAGCGGAATAGCGCATTATTTCAATTTGACGCAAAAATCAATAAGACATAAGTAATGCTAATGATAGCTATGCAAAATTAACTCTTTTCATGGGTGGAAAATGTGACTATAATAACTCGGTTGAAAAATTTGAGCAGGACTCGCAGAGCGGGCCCGCTCCGGATCGGAGGATCAATACAATGGCAAATTGCGCGATCGTAGGCATCAACTGGGGCGATGAAGGCAAGGGCCGCATGGTCGACTACCTCACGGACCATTATGACGTGGTCGTCCGCTATCAGGGCGGCGGCAACGCGGGCCACACTGTGGTGAATGAAAAGGGCAAGTTTGCCCTGCACCTGCTGCCGAGCGGCATTTTCCGCGACGGCGTTGTCAACATTCTGGGCAACGGCGTGGCGCTGGACTGCGAAAACCTGCTCAAGGAGATGGAGACGCTGCGCGCCGCGGGCGTTATCATCACGCCGGAGAATCTGAAGGTCAGCGACCGCGCGTCGCTGCTGCTGCCCTGGCACCGCGAGCTCGACGCGCTCGAGGAAGCGCGCCTTGCCGACAAGAAGTACGGCTCGACCAAGCAAGGCATCGCGCCGTTCTACGGCGACAAGTACCAGAAAAAGACCGTGCAGGCGGGCGAGCTCCTGCACCCCGAGCACTTAAAGGAGCACCTTGCCGACCTTCTTGAGTGGAAGAACCTGACGCTCCAGAAGATCTACGGCGCAAAGGGCTACACGATGGACGAGCTCATGGCGTGGGTCGACACCTACTGCGGCGCCATCAAGCCCTACATCACCGACACCGGCCATTTCCTGAGAAACGCGCAGAAGGAGGGCAAGTCCATCCTCTTTGAAGCCCAGCTCGGCGCGCTGCGCGACCTGGACTACGGCATCTATCCCTACACCACCTCTTCGAACGCCGTTGCGGCGTATGCGCCCGTCGGCTCGGGCCTTCCCACGGCGAAGCTCGACGAGGTCGTGGGCGTGGTGAAGGCGTACTCTTCCTGCGTGGGCGAGGGCCCGTTCGTCTGCGAGTGGTTCGGCGAAGGGGCGCAGCAGCTGCGCGATGCGGGTGCGGAGTACGGCGCGAAGACCGGCAGACCCCGCCGCGTCGGCCCCATCGATCTGGTCGCGACGCGCTACGGCGTGGAGACGCAGGGCGCGACGAACATCGCCCTGACGAAGCTCGATGTCCTGAGCTACATGGACAAAATCCCCGTCTGCGCACATTATGAATTAAACGGCGAGCAGACCGACGACTTCCCGTTCCCCGTGCTGCTGCAGGACGCCAAGCCCGTCGTCGAGTATCTGCCCGGCTGGCAGTGCGACATCTCCGGCGCGCGCAAGTGGGAGGATCTGCCCGAAGCCGCCCGCAATTACGTCGAATACGTCGAAAAGGCCATCGGCTGCCACATTGGCTTCGTCTCCGTCGGCGCGGAGCGCGAGAGCCTCATCATCCGCTGACACACCAAAGTAAAGAGGGGACGAAGGCCCCCTCTTTACTTTTCTATTGCAACTTTGCTTCATTCTATATAAAATACGAACAGCGACCGCTGAGAAAGAAAAGGAGAAAACCCTATGCGCAAGGATATTTACGAGTCCCCGCTTTCGTCCCGCTATGCGTCCGAATACATGCTGCACCTCTTTTCCCCCGATATGCGCTTCCAGACGTGGCGCAGACTGTGGGTGGCGCTTGCCCGCGCCGAGCACGAGCTGGGCCTGCCTATCACGCAGGAGCAGGTCGACGAGCTCGCCGCGCACATCACCGACATCGACTACGAGGTCGCCGAAAAGCGCGAGCACGAGGTGCGCCACGATGTGATGGCGCATGTGTACGCCTACGGCAAGGCGGCGCCCTCCGCTGCCGGCATCATCCACCTCGGCGCGACGAGCTGCTATGTGACGGACAACGCCGATTTGGTGCTCTATCGCGACGGCCTCAAATACCTGAGAGGGCAGCTTCTCAGCGTGATGGTGAATCTTGCGGCCTTTGCCCGCGAATACGCCGCCACGCCGACGCTCGGCTATACGCACTATCAGCCCGCGCAGCCCGTGACGATCGGCAAGCGCGCGACGCTGTGGATGCAGGACTTCCGCTCGGACCTTGAAGAGCTTGATTTTGTCATCGGCTCGATGCGCTTCCTCGGCTGCCGCGGCACGACCGGCACGGAGGCGAGCTTTGTCGACCTCTTCGAGGGCGACGGCGATAAGGTCGACGAGATGAACCGCCGCATCGCCGCGGAGTTCGGCTTTGAAAAGTGCTTCTCTGTCAGCGGCCAGACCTATCCGAGAAAGGCCGACAGCCGCATTCTGAATGTGCTCTCTTCCATCGCACAGAGCGCCTACCGCATGGCGAACGACATTCGCCTGCTCCAGCACGACCGTCAGGTCGAAGAGCCGTTTGAAAAGAACCAGATCGGCTCGTCCGCGATGCCCTATAAGCGAAACCCCATGCGCTCCGAGCGCATCTGCTCGCTCAGCCGCTACCTGATGGCCGATGCGGCCAACGCGCCGATGACGGCCTCGACCCAGTGGCTCGAGCGCACGCTCGACGACTCGGCCAACCGCCGCATCTCGCTGCCGGAGGGCTTCCTCTGCGCCGACGCGGTGCTGCGCCTGTGCCAGAGCGTGACGAACGGCCTGCACGTGAACGAAAAGATCGTCGAGCGCACGCTGCGCGAGTATCTGCCGTTCCTTGCGACCGAGAACATCATGATGGAGGCCGTCAAGCGCGGCGGCAACCGTCAGGAACTGCACGAGAAGATCCGCCAGCACTCCATGGCCGCGACCGCCCGCATGAAAGAGGGCGAGCCGTGCGACCTCTTAGACCGCCTCGCGGGCGACCCCGCGTTCGGCATGACGCGCGAGGAGCTCGATCAGGTCATGGAGCCCAAGCTCTACATCGGCCGCTGCGAGCAGCAAGTGCTGCGCTTCCTCGACGAGTGCGCGCCGCTTTTGCGCGATGCCGCCGCGGAGGACGGCGCGATCGACCTGTAAGCGGGCAAAAATTGAGAATGATCCCTGAGCGGGAGGGATGGACGAGCCATCTCTCTCGCTTCTTTTTTTCACCTGAAAAAATGTGCGGCGGCGCGCGTTGTCTTGGCAAAAGCGGGCAGAATACCAGTAAGTGAACAAATTGTAAAGGGTGTACGTTCCTATACAAAAGGTAGCGAGTGTCCATGGATTCGGGTATCGAAGTGTGCTATAAAGAAGCTGTAAAGAAAAGTGCACAAGAACGATCACTAAATTGCATAACATATTTGAAAAATAAATATTGATTTATTTATTGAAACAATCTATAATATGGAAAAGCTGAGCGGGAAAGATTTTCCCGCCGCAGTGCTAAAAGAGGTGAACGACAACATGGCAATGGAAGAATTACAGCAGGTGCAGGAGCTCGAAAAAGAGCTTGCAGCGCAGTATGCCGCCGCGCAGGCGGATGCCAAGCGCCGCATCGCCGTTGAGCAGCGCGCCGCTGCCCGAGAAATCGAGGACAGCCGCCGCAACGCCGACGTGGAGGCGCGGCAGCTGATGGCGGAGGCCGAACAGCGCGCCGGTGAGGAGACGGAAAAGATCCTCGCCAAGGCGCGCACGGAATGCGAAAAGATGCAGAGCGCGGCGCGCGCAAACCTTGAGCGTGCGGCGCAGTGGATCGCGGAAGAGGTTGTGAACGACAAATGGCAATCGTAGCAATGAAGCATCTCCGCCTCCTCGGCATGGAGAGCGAGCGCGAGGCGCTGCTCAAGGCCATGCAGGACATGGAGTGCGTGGAGATCTCAAGTATCGACGGAAGCGAAGAGGCGCTGAAATCAGGCTTTGCCAAGCCCGACGACAAGGCGCTGATGAGCGCGCAGGAAGCGTCGCGTGCGTACCGCACGGCGCTTGCCTCGCTCGACCGCTTTGCGCCGGAGAAAAAAGGCATGTTCCGCAAGCGGCAGGGCGTTTCCCGCGCGGCGTTTTTCAGCGCCGAGAGCGAGGAAAATGCCCGCACCGCGGCGGAGACGATCAACAAGGACACACGCCGCCTCGGCGAAATCGAGAGCGAGCGCACGAAAAATGAGGCGCTGCGAGCGACTCTTGCCCCGTGGCTGACGGTCGATGCGTCGCTCGGCGGCGCGGACGGCGCGCTTGCGGTGTTCTTTGGCACGGCGGGCCTGAATGTGACGGACGATGCGCTCAAGGCGCTGGCCGATTCGCTGGACGGGCTTCTCACCTGGCAGCAGGCCTCGAGCGACAGGTCGCTGCGATATCTTCTCGTGATGTGTCACGGGAGCGTGAAGGAGCGGGCGCTGAGCGCGCTGCGCGATCTCGGGTTTTCGACCGTGAGCTTTCGCGGCATGACCGGCACGGCGAAGGAAAACGACAAGGCGCTTGCGGAAAATCTCGCTGCGCTCGAAAAAGAGCGGCAGGAGATCGAACAGCGCATTGCGGGCCTTGGAGGCAAGCGGGAGGCGCTCTTGGAAGCGAGCGACCGCGCGGCCATCGCGCTGCGGCGCGAGGAGGCGAAGAGCCGACTTGTCGGCACTGACAAGGTCTTTTTATTGGAGGGCTGGCTGCCCGCCGACCGCTGCGCGGAGATCGAGAAAACGCTCAAGCCGTTTACCTGCGCGATCGAAACGCGCGAGCCGACAGAGGACGAGTACCCGCAGGTGCCGGTGCAGCTCAAAAACAACAAGCTGACGCGGCCGCTCAATATGGTCACGGAGATGTATTCGCTCCCGGCCTACGGCACGCTTGACCCGAACCCGCTGATGGCGCCGTTTTTCATCTTGTTCTACGGCATTATGATGGCGGATATGGGCTACGGCTTACTCATGATGATCGCCTCGGTCATCATCAGCAAAAAATACCGGCCCAAGGGCACGAGCGGCGAGCTGTTCAGCCTGCTCGGCCTCTGCGGCATCAGCACGTTCATCATGGGCGCGCTGACAGGCGGATTTTTCGGCGATTTCCTCACGCAGCTCGTCGCCATCGTCAGCCCCGGCACGGTCTTCGCGCTGCCGAAGCTCTTCGACCCGCTCGACGATCTGACGATGATCCTGATCGGCTCGATGGCGCTCGGCATGGTGCAGATCGTCACCGGCATGGCCATCAGTTTGATCGAAAAGTGCAAGCGGAAAAAGTTCCTCGACGCCTTTTTCGAGGAGATCACGTGGTGGATCGTGTTTATCGGCATCGCGCTTTTGGCGCTTGGCAAGGGCGCGGCGGTGCTGTATGTCGGATGCGCGCTGGTGCTGCTCGGTCCCATCGTGCAGGGCAAGGGCTGGGGCAGGCTCACGGGCGTGTTCGGCTCACTCTATAACCACGTGACAGGCTACTTCGGCGACATTTTGTCCTACACGCGACTGATGGCGCTGATGCTTGCGGGCAGCGTGATCGCGCAGGTGTTCAACATGCTCGCGGCGATGCCGGGGAACGTGATCGCGTTCATCATCATCTCGATGCTCGGCAACGCGATGAACTTCGGGCTCAATCTCCTTGGCTGCTACGTGCACGATCTGAGATTGCAGTGCTTGGAATTTTTCAACAAGTTCTACGTCGACGGCGGAAAGCCCTTCCGCCCCATGACGCTGGACACGGAATATGTCGATTTACAGTAAATTGCAGAAAAAACGGAAAAACCGTAAGGAGGATAAAAAATGGGTATCTTTGAACTGACGACGGGCGGCGCCATCGGTATGCTGGGCGCGGGTCTTGCTGTTTGCCTCGCGGGCGCGGGCAGCGCACGCGGCACGGGTCTTGCCGGCGAGGCCGGCACGGGTCTTCTCTGCGAGGATCCGAGCAAATTCGGTAAAGTGATGATCCTGCAGGTCATCCCAGGCACGCAGGGCCTTTACGGTCTGGTCATCGGCTTCCTCTGCCTGATGCGCATGGGCGTGCTGAACGGCACTTATGTTGATATGTCTCTTCAGGAGGGCCTTCGTTACTTCGCGGCCTGCATGCCCATCGCCATCGGCGGCGGCATTTCGGCAGTTGCGCAGGGCCGCGTCGCCGCGGGATCGATCAACATCTTGGCGCGCCAGCCTGAACACTGGTCGAAGGGCATGGTGCTGTGCATCGTGGTCGAGTTCTACGCGATCCTTTCGCTGCTGGCGTCGATCATGATGCTGCTCAACATCGGCTGACGCGCCCACGGAAAGGCGGAAACGCAATGAACGGAATGGAAAAGATCACCGCGCGCATGAAAGAGGATGCGGCGCGCTCGCTGAGCGAGCTGAATGCGCAGACCGAGCAGGAGCTCCGGCGCATCCGCGAGGAGAGTGCCGCACGCGCGGAAAAAGAGCGCGAGACGGCGGGCGGGCGCGCGCATCTCGCCGCGCAGGAGCGCTATGAGCGCCTCTGCTCCGCGGCGGAGATGGAGACACGCAAGCTGACGCTCAGCGCCAAGCAGAAAGTGCTCGCCGAGACCTATGACCGCGCGCTGGAGATCCTCTGCTCCATGCCGCGCGAGGAGTACCTTTCGCTGTTGGTTCGCCTGCTGAAAGCGGCGGGCGGCAAGGGCGACGAGAAAATCGCCCTGAGCGCAAAGGACCGCGATGAGATCGGCGAAACGCTCGTCGAGCGAGCGAACAAGGAGCTGAACGCGCACTATACGCTTGCGGGCGAAGCGGCAGATATCCGCGCGGGCCTCGTGCTCGTGAGCCGCAACTGCGATGTGAACTGCTCGTTTGAAACGCTTCTCGCTCTCTCGCGCGAGAAGACCGAGCGCGGCGCGGCAAAGCTCCTCTTCGCGGAATAAGGAGGGGATCGGATGCAGCAGTATCGGGATACGGACTACGCAGCGATCTCCGCGGCGCTGCATGCGCGCGAGGCGAAGCTCCTGACGCAGGCGATGGCCGAGCGGATGATCGACGCCGCCACGCCGGAAGAGAGCTACAAGACGCTTTTGGAATGCGGCTACGCGCCGCTTGAGCGATGCACGCTCGAAAATGTGGAACACGCGCTCTCCAAGGCGCGCAGGGAGCTCTACCGCGAGGTGAGCGTGCTGGCGCCGGACAAGCGCATCGTCGAGCTGTTTCAGGTCAAGTACGACTATCACAATGCAAAGCTCGCACTCAAGAGCAAGCGCAGCGGCGAGGACGTCTCGCGCCTTGCGATGGACTGCGGCCGCTTCGACGCGCAGAAGGTGCTCCGCGGCGAAACGAGCGCGGTTTCCGCGGCGATGAGCCGCGCGATGGCGCAGGCGGAGAGCGAAGTGGGCCACAGCGGCGATCTCCGCATGGCGGAGCTGCTGCTCGATCGCGCCTGCTATGAAGAGATGAGCGCACTCGCAAGCGAGACGGGCAGCACGTTTTTGAAGGACTATGTCGCCTTGCAGATCGACGCGGTCAATCTGCGCACGCTCGTGCGCGCGCAGCGCATGGGCTGCGAGGACGACGTGTTCGCAGCGGCGATGCTGCCGGGCGGGCACATTCCGGCGGACCAGCTCAGAGGCGCACGCGGCGACCGTTTATCGTCACTCACGCACGGCACGCCGCTTGACGGTGCGGGCGAACTCGCGGCCAAACTGCTTGACAGCGGCGGGGGCCTGACGGAATTTGAGCGCGCGTGCGACGATGCGCTCATGTCCTATTTGCAGCGGGCGCGGCGCACGCCGTTCGGCCCAGAGGTCGTGGCGGGCTATCTTGGCGCAAAAGAGGCGGAGTTCACCGCCGTGCGCACCATTTTATCCGGCAAGATCGCGGGCATCGCGGCGGAGGATATCCGCGCGCGGCTGCGCATGAGTTATCTCTAAGGGAGGCGGCAGCATGAATAAGATCGGAGTTATCGGAGGGCGCGACAGCGTTTTGGGCTTCCGCGCCCTCGGGCTCGACACCTGCATCGCGGAAAACGGCGAGCAGGCGAAAGCCGCCCTCCACCGTATGGCGAAGGAGAACTACGCCATCATTTATATCACCGAACACCTCGCCGCGCAGATCCCTGCGGAGATCGAGCGCCGGCGCGAGGACGTATCGCCCGCCGTCATCCTCATCCCGGGCAGGGAGGGAAGCCTCGGCATCGGCACAGCGGGCGTGCACGCGGCCGCGGAAAAGGCCGTCGGCGCGGACATTTTGTAAAAAAGGAGCAAAAGCCTTATGGGAAAGATCGTTAAGGTCTCCGGCCCGCTGGTCGTGGCGTCGGGACTTTCGGAAGCGAATATGGCGGATGTCGTCCGCGTGGGCGAGCAGCACCTCATCGGCGAAATTCTGACGATGAGCGGCGATTCCGCCGCCATTCAGGTGTATGAAGAGACCTCGGGCCTCGGCCCGGGAGCAGAGGTCGTGACGACCGGCGCGCCGCTGTCTGTCGAGCTCGGCCCCGGTTTGATCGAGAATATTTACGACGGCATCCAGCGCCCGCTGGAAGTCATCCGCCAGAAGACGGGCGGCAACTTCCTGCCGCGCGGCGAGGAGGTTCCCGCGCTCGACCGCGAGAAGAAGTGGGACTTCACCGCTGTCGCCAAGGTGGGAGACCACCTGATCGGCGGCGACGTGCTCGGCACGGTGCAGGAGACGCCGTCAATCCTGCATAAGATCATGATGCCGCCCAAGATGAGCGGCACTGTGAAGGAGATCAAGTCCGGCAGCTTCACTGTGGAGGACGTCGTCGCTGTTATTGAGACCAACAAGGGCGAGACGAAGGAACTCACGATGATCCAGAAATGGCCTGTTCGTGTGGGCCGTCCCTACACGAAGAAGTACCCGCCCGTCACGCCGCTCCAGTCCGGCCAGCGCATCGTGGACACATTCTTCCCCGTGGCCAAGGGCGGCACGGCGGCGATCCCGGGGCCGTTCGGCAGCGGCAAGACCGTCATGCAGCATGCGCTTGCCAAGTGGGCGGACGTGGATCTCGTCGTTTACATCGGCTGCGGCGAGCGCGGCAACGAGATGACCGACGTTCTGCGCGAATTCCCCGAGCTCATCGACCCGCGCACGGGCGAGAGTCTGATGAAGCGCACGGTGCTGATTGCCAACACCTCGGATATGCCGGTCGCGGCGCGCGAAGCGAGCATCTACACCGGCATCACGATCGCCGAATATTTCCGCGATATGGGCTATGCCGTCGCGGTCATCGCGGACTCGACCTCCCGCTGGGCGGAGGCCCTGCGCGAAATGTCGGGCCGTCTCGAGGAGATGCCCGGTGAAGAGGGCTATCCTGCGTATCTGTCCTCGCGCCTCGCGCAGTTCTATGAGCGCGCGGGCGTGGTCGAATGCCTCGGCAGCGACGAGCGGCAGGGCAGCCTGACCGCCGTCGGCGCGGTCTCGCCTCCGGGCGGCGACCTCTCCGAGCCTGTCTCGCAGGCGACGATGCGCATCGTCAAGGTCTTCTGGGCGCTGGATTCGTCCCTTGCTTACCGCCGTCACTTCCCGGCCATCAACTGGCTCAACTCGTATTCTCTCTATTTAGACTCTCTGCGCCCGTGGTACAGCGAGCATCTGGGGCATGAGTTTCTCGAAAACCGCGAGTGGGCGATGGCGATGCTGCAGGAGGAATCGAACCTCAATGAGATCGTGCAGCTCGTCGGCAAGGATTCTCTCAGCGCCAAGGATCAGATCACCCTTGAGGTCGCGCGCATGATCCGCGAGGACTTTTTGCAGCAGAACTCGTTTGCCGACAACGACGCCTATTCCGAGTACGACCGTCAGGCGCGCATGCTGGCGATGATCCGCCAGTACGACACGCAATGCCTGAGCGCCGCCGAGCGCGGCGGGAACTTAAGCGAACTCTTCGCCATCCCCGCGCGCGAGAAGATCGGACGCGCCAAGGGCGTGCCGGCCGACCAGTACAAGGACGCCTATGCGAACCTGCTCGTCGAGATGGAGGAGCAGATCGCCGCGATCGCTGAGAAAGGAGAGAAAGAAGAATGATCCGTGAATATAAGACCATCCGCGAAATTTCCGGCCCTCTGATGGTCGTGGACCATGTGCAGGGCGTCACGTATGACGAGCTGGCAGAGATCGTCCTCTCCGACGGCAGCACGCGCCGCTGCAAGGTGCTCGAGGTCAACGGCGACCGCGCGGTCGTGCAGCTGTTTGAAGCGTCTGCGGGCATCAACCTCGCCGATTCGCGCATCCGCTTTTTGGGTCACCCGCTCCAGCTCGCCGTGTCGCGCGACATGCTTGGCCGCGTCTTCAACGGCATGGGCCAGCCCATCGACGGCGGCCCCGCGATCATCGCCGACGAGCACCGCGATATCAACGGCCTTGCGATGAACCCCGCGGCGCGCAACTACCCCAACGAGTTTATCCAGACCGGCATTTCGAGCATCGACGGCCTCAATACCCTTGTCCGCGGACAAAAGCTGCCGATCTTCTCCGGTTCGGGCCTGCCGCACGCGCAGCTTGCCGCGCAGATCGCGCGACAGGCGAAGGTGCTGGACGGCGAGAGCAACTTTGCTGTTGTCTTTGCCGCCATCGGCATCACATTTGAAGAATCTGAGTTCTTCGTCAACGAATTCAAGCGCACCGGCGCCATCGACCGCACGGTGCTGTTCACGAACCTTGCCAACGACCCCGCGGTCGAGCGTATCGCGACGCCGCGCATGGCGCTGACCGCCGCGGAATACCTTGCGTTCGACTGCGGCATGCACGTGCTCGTCATTCTGACGGATATCACGAACTACGCAGAAGCCCTGCGCGAGATCAGCGCGGCGAAAAAGGAGGTCCCCGGCCGCCGCGGCTATCCCGGCTACCTCTACACCGACCTTGCGACGATGTACGAGCGCGCGGGCCGTCAGGTGGGCAAGGACGGCTCGATCACGATGATCCCCATCCTGACGATGCCCGAGGACGACAAGACCCACCCCATCCCCGACCTGACAGGCTATATCACTGAAGGGCAGATCATCCTTTCGCGCGAGCTGTACCGCCGCGGCATCAACCCGCCGGTCGACGTACTGCCGAGCCTTTCCCGACTGAAGGACAAGGGCATCGGCGCGGGCAAGACGCGCGAGGACCACTCCGGCACGATGAACCAGCTCTTCGCGGCCTATGCCACCGGTAAAGAGAACAAGGAGCTCATGTCGATCCTCGGCGAGGCGGCACTGAGCCCGACCGACCTTCTCTACGCCAAGTTTGCCGACGAGTTTGAAAAGCGCTATGTCGCGCAGGGTACGGACGAGAACCGCTCCATCGAGCAGACGCTCAACCTCGGCTGGGAGCTTTTATCCCTTCTGCCGCGCAGCGAGCTCAAGCGCATCAAACCGGAGTATATCGACAAGTATCTCAAAAAGGAAGAGTAAGGGGGGAGAAAAGTGCCTACGACCACTGTTAATCCCACCCGCATGGAGCTCACGCGCCTCAAGGGGCGGCTGCGCACCGCCCAGCGTGGGCACAAGCTTCTCAAGGATAAGCGCGACGAGTTGATGAAGCAGTTCATGGAGGTCGTGCGCGAGGACTTAGCGCTGCGGCAGAAGGTGGAGCAGTCGCTCACGAAGGCCTACGGCTCGTTCACCGTGGCGAGCGCGCTGATGTCGCCGGAAATGCTTGAGCAGGCGCTATTGTGCCCCAAGCAGAGCGTTTCGCTCGAAACGGGCACGGAGAACGTGATGAGCGTCGAGGTGCCGCGCTATGAGTTCAAGCTCGCGAGCGAGGACGGCGGGAATATTTATCCGTACGGCTTCGCCCAGACGAGCGGCGAGCTCGACGACGCCGTGCGCGAGCTCGGCGACATTTTACCCGACCTGCTCCGCCTTGCCGAGGTCGAGAAGGCCACGCAGCTTTTAGCTGCCGAGATCGAGCGCACGAGACGGCGCGTCAACGCGCTCGAATACGTCAAAATTCCGCAGATGCAGCAAAGCATCAAGTATATCACGATGAAGCTCGATGAAAACGAGCGTGCCAACACGATCCGGCTGATGAAGGTCAAGGACATCATCCTGAAAGAGGCCATCGAAGAGCGCCGCGAGACCGACAAGGCCGAGGGCGCAGGTGTTTGACGTAACAGGTACAAAAAAGAGGGAACCTTTTAAGGTCCCCTCTTTTTTGACTTTTTACTTTTCGGCCTTGGTCTCGCAGTACAGGCAGCGGTAGGTGCGCGTTTCCTCGTCGGTCAGCGTGAAGATCTGCGGCAGCTCCTGCTCAACGGAGGTGATGCAGCGCGGGTTCTTGCAGCGGATGACGTTCGTGATGCGCTCGGGCAGCTTGAGCTGGCGCTTTTCGGCGAGTTTGCCGTCCTTAATGATGTTGACGGTGATGTCGGGGTCGACATAGCCGATGACGTCCCAGTCAAGATCGAGTACCCGGTCGATCTTGATGATGTCCTTGCGGCCGAGCTTGCCGCTCGAAACGTTCTTGAGCAGCGCGACCGAGCAGTCAAGCTTGTCAAGACCGAGGATGTTGTAGAGCTTCATCGCCTTGCCGGCGGAGATGTGGTCGATAACGATACCGTTGGAAATAGCGTCGATGATCATTTATAAGTCCCTCCCTTATTCGATACCAAGCAGCTTGAGGATCAGTGCCATGCGGATGAAGCGGCCGTTTCTGACCTGCTTGAAGTAGCAGGCGCGCGGGTCATCGTCCACGGCAACGGAAATTTCGTTTACGCGCGGCAGCGGGTGTAGGATGCAGAGATCCTTCTTTGCATTCACGAGCTTTTCGGGTGTGAGGATGTAGCTGTCCTTCAGGCGCAGGTAATCCTCTTCGTTGAAGAAACGCTCGCGCTGCACGCGGGTCATGTAGAGAATGTCGAGCTGGGGCATGACGGACTCGAGATCGGTCGTCTGCTCGTAGGGGATGTTGTTCTTCTTGAGCGCCTCGGCCTTCACGTAGCTGGGGAGCTTGAGCTCCTCGGGGGAGATGAGCACGATCTTGATGCCGGTGTAGCGGCTCAGGGCGCTGATGAGGGAGTGGACCGTGCGGCCGAACTTGAGGTCGCCGCAGAAGCCGACGGTCAGGTCGTTGAAGCGACCCTTTTCACGGTTGATGGTGAGCAGATCGGTCAGCGTCTGCGTGGGGTGATTGTGGCCACCGTCGCCCGCGTTGATGACGGGAACCTCAGAGTGCATGGAAGCGACCAGAGGCGCGCCTTCCTTCGGGTGGCGCATGGCAATGATGTCGGAATAGCAGCTCACGGTGCGCACCGTGTCGGAAACACTCTCACCCTTGGCGGCGGAAGAGCTGCTTGCGGACGAGAAGCCCAGCACCTTGCCGCCGAGACCGAGCATCGCGGACTCAAAGCTCAGGCGCGTGCGGGTAGAGGGCTCAAAGAAGAGCGTTGCGAGGATCTTGCCGTCGCACTTGTGTGCGTAGGCCTCGGGGTGGTCGATGATGTCATTGGCAGTGGCGACCATTTCGTCGATCTCCTGGGTGCTCAGCTGTAAAATGTCGATCAAATGCTCCATGTTAGTTCTTTCCTCCGATCCAAGATTCGTCCGACGGGTTGTTGCGGAACTGAATGAGACGCGCAACATCGTTGGGGTGGATATAATTTTGTTTCGCCGCTACGTCGGCGATGACGTCAAAGTTGGTCAGGCTGTGGTTCTTTACGTTCGCGGCGGCAAGGCGGTCAAGCCCCTTCTGCATGCCGTAGGTGAAGATGCTCGCAACGCCGAGCACCTCCGCGCCCGCTTCGCGCAGGACGCTCACAACGTCCAGAACGCTGCCGCCGGTGGAGATCAGATCTTCAATGACGACGACCTTCTGACCCGGCTCGAGGCGACCCTCGATCTGATTCTGGCGGCCGTGATCCTTGCCGGACGAGCGCACATAGCCCATGGGCAGCCCCATCATGTGGCCGACGATGGCAGCGTGGGCGATGCCCGCCGTGCTCGTGCCCATCAGTACCTCCACATCGGGATAGTCGGCGCGAATGATCTTGCACAGCGCACTTTCCACCTGCGTGCGCACCTCAGGTGCGGTCAGGATCAGGCGGTTGTCGCAGTAGACGGGACTCTTGATGCCGCTGGCCCAGGTGAAGGGCTCGTTCGGACGGAAGAATACCGCACGGATGGAGAGCAATCCCTCCGCAATGCTGCGTTCCAAATGCTCCATTTCTATCTCTTCTCCTTTCAAAATGTCAGTTTGTTGACAAAATTAGCGTTTCCAATGCCTCCGGGGTTTCGGCGATCTGGTCGGCACCGGCGGCGGTGAGCTCTTCGCGGCTGCCGTAGCCGTAGAGCACGCCGATCACGTCGAGCCCCGCAAGATGCGCGCCGATGACATCATGCTCGCGGTCGCCGACCATCACAGCACGGGAAAGATCGTCGCAGCCAGCCGCTTTAAGCGCGGCTTTGACGACGTTTACCTTTTTGCCCGCTTCCTTGTCGCCCTCGGGCGCGCCGCAGATGGCGTCGAAGTAGGGCGCGAGGCCGAAATGCTCCAGAATGCGCTCGGCCATGGTGTCGAGCTTCGACGTGGCGACGAAAAGACGCTTGCCCTCGCTCTTGAGATGCGCAAGCAGTGCGGGGATGCCGGGGTAGGGGGCGTTGTCGAGCCAGCCGTCCTGCTGATAGTATTCGCGGAATTTCGCGACCGCGGCGTCGACATTCTCTGCGCTCACGAAGCGCGCGAAGGTCTCGCTGAGCGGTGGGCCGACGAAGAACGACAGCTCGCGCCAGTCGCGCTCGATGCCGAACGCGCGCAGGGCATACTGTCCGGCCTTCATGATGCCGGGGCCGGAGTCGGTCAGCGTGCCGTCCAAATCAAATAAGATGATGTTGAGGCGCATTGCTTAGCCCACAAACTCGCTGACGCAGCGGCGATAGGCGGCGACGGGATCCTCCGCCTGCGTGATGGGGCGGCCAACGACGATGTAGTCCGAGCCGATCTCGCGTGCCTTTGCGGGCGTAGTGATGCGCACCTGATCGTCCGCCTTTGCATCGGCAAAGCGGATGCCGGGGGTGACGGTGAGGAAGTCCTTCGTGCAGGTCTCGTGGATGCGGCCGGCTTCAAGCGGGGAGCAGACCACGCCGTCGAGCCCGGCGAGTCTTGCATTTTTGGCGTAATCGATGACCACTTCCTCAAGGGGGCGGTGGATGCCGATCTCTTCCTCCATGCTCTGCTGGCTGGTGGAGGTGAGCTGCGTGACGGCGATGAGCATCGGACGCGTGCCGTCCGCGCGGGTGAGCCCCTCGAGCGCGGCGCTCATCATGGCGCGCGTACCTGCGGCGTGGAGGTTGACCATGTCCACATCGAGGGAGGAGAGCACGGCCATCGCTTTTTTCACGGTGTTGGGGATGTCGTGCAGCTTGAGATCGAGGAAGATCTTATGGCCGCGCGCCTTGATCTCGCGCACGATGGACGGGCCTTCGGCGTAGAAGAGCTCCATGCCGATCTTCACAAAGGGCTTTTCGCCGGTGAAGCGGTCAAGAAATGCGAGGGTCTTTTCCTTGCTGTCAAAATCCAGTGCGATGATAACGTCCTTACCCATGGTGGGCACCTCCTATGATGTCGTTCAAATCGTTGATGTTGTATTTCTGCATGACGCGGGGCAGATCCTCGACGATGCGGCGGCAGGCGAAGGGGTCGACAAGGTTGGCAGCGCCGACCTCGACCGCCGTTGCGCCGGCGAGCATCAGTTCGATGACGTCCTCGGCGCTCATCACGCCGCCGAGACCGACGATGGGAATGCGCACCGCTTCGTACACCTGCCAGACCATGCGCACCGCAAGCGGGAAGAGTGCGGGGCCGGACATGCCGCCCGTGCTGTTGGCAAGAAGCGGCTTTCTCGCCTTGAGATCAAGGCGCATGCCCATCACGGTGTTGATGAGGCTGATGCCGTCTGCGCCTGCGTCCTCGCAGGCCTTGGCAATGTTTGCAATGTTCGTGACGTTGGGCGAGAGCTTGACGATGACGGGCTTTTTGACGGCGTCTTTGACCGCGCGCGTGACCGACGCGGCGGCTTTGGGATCGGTACCGAAGCTCATGCCGCCGCCGTGGACATTGGGGCACGAGATGTTCACCTCGAGCCAGCCGACCTGCGGGCAGGCGTCGAGCTTTTGGCAGACCTCGACGTATTCATCGAGCGAAAAGCCGCTGACATTCGCCATGACGGGCTTGCGGAAAACGCGCGCGAGCTTGGGAAGCTCCTCGGCGATGACCGCGTCTACGCCGGGATTCTGAAGTCCCACGGCGTTGAGCATGCCGCTCTGCATTTCAGCGATGCGCGGCTGGGGATTGCCGAGACGCGGCTCGCGCGTCGTTCCCTTGAACGAGAACGTACCGAGACAGTTGATGTCGTACAGTTCCGCGAACTCGTACCCGTAGCCAAATGTGCCGCTCGCGGGAATGATGGGGTTGTCGAGCGGAAGAGAACAGAGTGTGACGTTCGTTTTTACCATTTGATCTCCTCCCTTCCGAATACGGGGCCTTCACGGCAGACGCGCTTGGGGCCGTTTACCGTGTCGATCGTGCAGCCCATGCACGCGCCGAAGCCGCAGCCCATGCGCGCTTCCAGACTGATCTGGCCGGGCTTGTCCGTTTTTGCACAAAGCGCCTTGAGCATCGGCATCGGCCCGCAGGCGCAGACGGTGTCGAACTGCTCGAGCAGCGCGTCGGTCACAAAGCCGCGCGTGCCGCAGCTGCCGTCCGCTGTTGCGATGACGGTCTGCACGCCGAGCGCCTTGAATTCATTTTCGTAGAAGACATCCTCCGCCGTGTTGAAGCCCAGAACGGCGACGGACGTTTTACCCGCGGCAAGAAGACGTTTGGCAAGGCCGAAGAGCGGGGCGGTGCCGATGCCGCCGCCTGAAAGGAGCGTCGTTTCGCCGCAGGCGGCAACATCAAAGCCGTTGCCGAGACCGGAGAGCGCATCCAGCATCTGCCCTGGCGTGCAGCGAGAGAGCCAGTCCGTTCCGCCGCCGACTACTTTATATAAGAGGGTCACGCTGCGCTCGTCCCAGTCGCAGATGGAAATGGGTCTGCGCAGGAAGAAACCGGGCAGGCGAAGGTCGAGGAACTGACCCGGCGCGGTGATGGCCGAGGTGTCGCCCTCGAGCTTCAAGCGGTAGACGCCAGAGGCGATGGGGGCGTTTTCCGCGATGGTATATTTTACTTCGATCAAAGCGTGTCCTCCTTCCAGACGATCTCGCCGCCGATCATCGTCAGCTTGCACGCGCCTGTGAGCTGTGTGCCGGTAAAGGGCGTTGCGCGCCCCATGGTCAGAAACTTTTCGGGATCGACGGTGTAGGTTTCGTTGAGGTCAAATACGGTCAGGTCGGCGGGCTGTCCGACGGCGATCTCCGTACCGCAGCCAAAGCGGCGCATCGGAGCGGTGTGCATCAGCTCGACGAGCTTTTCCAGCGGCAGAATGCCCTTTTTCACAAGATGCGTGTAGCTTGCGGCAAAGGACGTTTCCAGCCCGACAACGCCCATGGCGCTCTTTTCAAGACCCTTGGCCTTTTCTTCGTGGCTGTGGGGCGCATGGTCGGTGACGAGCATGTCGATCGTGCCGTCCAGAAGACCCTCGATGAGCGCATCCTGATCGGCCTGATCGCGCAGAGGGGGATTCATCTTGAAGCGTCCGTCCTCCTGCAGATCGTCCTGCGTGAAGGCGAGGTAGTGCGGCGCTGTTTCGCACGTCACGTTCACGCCGCGGCGCTTGGCCGCGCGGATGACCTCGACGCTTTCCTTGGTCGAAACGTGGCAGACGTGGTAGGCGCAGCCCGTTTCCTCGGCAAGCTTCACGTCGCGCGCGATCTGCCCCCATTCGCTCTCGGAGCAGATGCCGCGGTGCCCGTGGGCGCGGGCATACGCGCCGTCGTGGATGTAGCCGCCGCGGAGCAGAGAATTGTCCTCGCAGTGCGCGGCAAGGATCTTGCCGAGGCGGCGGCACTCGGCCATCGCCTGGCGCATTATGCTCTCGGACTGCACGCCGCGTCCGTCGTCGGAAAAGGCGATGACGTTTTGCGCCATGCCTGCAAGGTCTGCGAGCTGCTCGCCCTTTTCGCCGACCGTGATCGCCCCGTAGGGGTGAACATGGACGAGCGCGTCCTTCTCGATGAGCGCGCGCTGAAGGTTCAGCGCGTCGACACAGTCGGGGACGGGGTTCAGGTTCGGCATAGCGGCAACGTGGGCAAAGCCGCCGTGCGCGGCAGCCAGCGTGCCGGTGCGGATGGTCTCTTTATAAGAAAATCCCGGCTCTCGAAGATGAACATGAACATCAACGAAACCGGGAAATAAAACCATATTTGAAATATCAATAGTAATAGTATCATCGGAACGGGAAACACCATTGCCAATAGAAACAATTTTCCCGTCCGAAAGAAACACATCCGCCAAATGAAATACGCCCTGAGAGAAAACCTTTGCGTTCTTCAAAATACAGCGCATGTTCCTTCCTCCTTGTCGTGTTTTCGGTGCATTATACGGGATAGTCTGGCGAATGTCAAGAGTCAAAATTTCGAAAAAAGGCGAGAATGGGGAAAAAGATGAGAAAGTATGCACGTTTGGCATGACACCTTGCAGGACGCGGCGTTTCGCAGCGGGAAAAGGGCAGAAAGGGGAGCATTCCTTGGTGTAAAATGCTCTATTCCGGCAAACTGATCGAGAAAAAAGACCGTGCTTTTCGACGAAATTCCGGGCGGCGCGCGGAAATGTAAAATTATGCGGTTGACAATCGGTGCAGAGGCTCTTATACTGATGGCAATAAAGTTCCACGAACGGAGAAACAACACAAGATGAAGAGCCTTTTCGTTTTTGCATACTATTATTACTTTACTATGGATTCGTAGTAAGGCTAATTTGTGATGCAAAGATGCAAAAAGGCTCTGAAAAGAGATTGCTTGATGCGGCACAGGTTAGACCTGTGCCGCATTTTTTCGTTGTGGCGATATTTCACGGTCAATAAGGAGGAAATTATTATGATCGTCGTACTCAAGCGTGGCGCAGAACAGGACAAGCGCGAGCAGCTTATCAACTGGCTCAAAAATCAGGGCCTTGGCGTGCACATCTCCGAGGGCGAGTACCAGACCGTGCTGGGCCTGATCGGCGACACGGCGCGCGTCGACATGGACCTGATCGAGAGTTTGAGCATCGTCGACTCCGTCAAGCGCGTGACAGAGCCCTTCAAGTGCTGCAACCGCAAGTTCCATCCCGACGACATGATCGTGCAGGTGGGCGACGTCAAGGTCGGCGGCGGAAACTTCTGCATGATCGCGGGCCCGTGCTCGGTCGAATCCGAAGAGCAGATCGTCGCGGTCGCCAAGGCCGTGAAGGCCTCGGGCGCGAACATGCTGCGCGGCGGCGCATTCAAGCCCCGCACTTCTCCTTATGATTTCCAGGGCCTCAAGGCCGAGGGCATCGAGCTGCTGAAGATCGCCCGTCAGGAGACGGGCCTTCCCATCGTCACCGAGATCATGGGCACGAATTACCTGCCGCTCTTTGAGGATGTGGACGTCATTCAGGTCGGCGCGCGCAATATGCAGAACTTCGATTTGCTGCGCGAGCTCGGCAAGCTGAGAAAGCCCATCCTCTTAAAGCGCGGCCTCGCCAGCACGCTCAAGGAGCTTTTAATGAGCGCGGAGTACATCATGGCCGGCGGCAACGAGCAGGTCATCCTCTGCGAGCGCGGCATTCGCACCTACGACGACTACACGAGAAACACACTCGACCTTGCGGCTGTGCCGATGCTCAAGGAGCTCACGCACCTGCCGGTCATCGTCGACCCCAGCCACGCGACCGGCATTGCGCGCCTCGTGCGCCCCATGGCGCTGGCCGCGGCCGCCTGCGGCAGCGACGGCCTCATCATCGAGGTACACAACGACCCCATTCATGCGCTGTGCGACGGCGCGCAATCCCTGCGCCCCGAGCAGTACGATGACCTCGCCAAGGCTGTGCGCCGCGTGAGAGAGGCGGTGGCAGAATGACCGCCGGCATCGTCGGCCTCGGCCTGATCGGCGGCTCGCTCGCCAAGGCATACCACGAGGCGGGCGAGCGTGTGCTCGCCCACGACATCGACCGCGATGTCTTGTCGTTCGCCGTCATCAGCGGCGCGGTGGACGAGGCGCTGACGGACGAGACGATGGCAGAGTGCGACGTCATCCTGCTGGCCGTCCGACCCGCGGCGGCGGTCGAATGGCTCAAAAATCACGCGGCAAAGATCGACAAGCACACGGTCGTCATCGACTGCTGCGGCACCAAGCGCAAGGTATGCGCGGCGTGCTTCCCAATCGCCGAGCAGTACGGCATTACGTACCTTGGCGGTCACCCGATGGCGGGCACGCAGTTCTCGGGCTTCAAGTACGCCAAGGCGAACCTCTTCGTGGGCGCGCCGATGGTGCTCGTGCCGCCGCGCTTTGATGACATCGAGCTTTTAAGCCATGTGAAGGACCTGCTCTCGCCCGCGGGCTTTGGGAGCTACTCCGTCACGACCGCCGAGCAGCACGACGAGATGATCGCCTTCACCTCGCAGCTGGCGCATGTGGCGTCCAACGCCTACATCAAGAGCCCCACGGCGAAAAAGCACAAGGGCTTTTCCGCCGGCAGCTACAAGGATATGACGCGCGTTGCCTGGCTCGCGCCGCACATGTGGGCGGAGCTCTTCATGGAAAACAAGGAATTCCTGCTCAAGGAGATCGACTGCTACATCGAGCACCTGAGCGAATACAAGACCGCCATGGAACATGACGACGAAGAGACCCTTATCCGACTTCTGGACGAGGGCAAGAAGAGAAAGGAAGAGGTGGACGGCTGATGCGAAGCATCCATATCAAGGCCTCGCGCGAATACGACGTGCTGGTCGAGCGCGGACTTTTGAATCGTGCGGGCGAGCTTCTCAGGGAGGTCAGCGCCCCCGGCATGGCCGCCATCGTGTCGGACGACACGGTCTACGCGCTCTACGGCGAGCGCACGGTCAAGGCGCTTGAAAAGGCGGGCTACCGTGTGCACTCTTTCACATTCCCCGCGGGCGAGGGGAGCAAGAACCTCTCGACCTACGCGGATGTTTTACACTTCCTCGGCGAGCACCGCTTCAGCCGCAGCGACGTGGTCGTTGCGCTCGGCGGCGGCGTGGTGGGCGACCTCGCGGGCTTTGCCGCGGCGACGTATCAGCGCGGCATGGGCTTTGCCCAGATCCCGACGACGCTGCTGGCCGCGGTCGATTCGTCCGTCGGCGGCAAGACCGCCGTCGACCTGCCCACGGGCAAGAATCAGGCGGGCAGCTTCTATCAGCCCTGCATCGTGATCTGCGATCCCAACACGCTCGAAACGCTGCCCGAGGAGCAGTACCGCTGCGGCTGCGCCGAGATCATCAAGTATTCGATGCTCGGCAATGCGGCGTTCTTTGAAGAACTCTACAAAACGCCCGTGCGTGAGCAGTACGAGCATGTCATCGAGGTCTGCGTGCAGATGAAGCGCGACATCGCCGGCGCGGACGAGTACGACCTCGGCCGCCGCCGCACGCTGAACTTGGGCCACACGTTTGGTCACGCGGTGGAGCAGTGCAGCGATTTTTCTCTTCTGCACGGCGAGGCGGTCGCCATCGGCATGGCGACGGTCACGCGCGCGGCAGTCAAGCGCGGCATTTGCGGCGAGGAGACGCTGGCGCGCCTGCTCGACATTCTGCACCGCTACGGCCTGCCGACCGAGACGGGATATCCGCTCGACAAGCTCTATGAGGCGGAACTCGTCGACAAGAAGATTTCCGGCGGAAAGATGCACCTCATCGTGCCGGAAAAGATCGGTCAGGTGCGCATGGAGACGATCCCCGTCGAAGCCCTGCGCGACTGGATGCAGGACGGTGGCATCCGATGAAGAGAACTATCACGCCCGGCGCGCGCACGGGCCGCGTGCGCATTTCGGCGTCGAAATCGCAGGCGCACCGGCTGCTGATCTGCGCGGCGCTCGGCGAGGAGAAGACCGAGGTCGTCTGCGACGGCATTTCCGCCGATATCGCGGCCACGGCGAAGTGCCTGAGCGCGCTCGGAGCGAAAATTGAAGAAATGGAGACGGGCTTTCTCGTCTCTCCGATCAAAAAAGTGCCCGAGGGGCGCTGCGACCTCTACTGCGGCGAGAGCGGGTCGACGCTGCGCTTCCTGCTGCCCATCGTCGGCGCGCTCGGCGCGCAGGCGGTATTCCACCGCGAGGGGCGGCTGCCCCAGCGCCCGCTCGCCCCGCTGGATAGCGTTTTAAAAGAGCATGGCATGACGCTCCGCGAGGACGGCGACCTGCTGTATTGCAGTGGACAGCTGATCGGGGGAAACTATACGATCGCAGGCAATGTGTCCTCTCAATATATTTCGGGCCTTCTCATGGCGCTGCCGCTGCTGATCAGAGACAGCCTTCTTATGGTGTCCGGCCCGCTGGAATCCGCGGCTTACGTCGCCATGACGGAGGATGCACTTCAGCTTTCCAAGCTGACCATCCCCAAAATGGGGGCGATGTGGGCGATTCCCGGTCAGCAGAGATGTCATCTGCCGAAGCGCACGGTCGTCGAGGGCGACTGGTCGAACACGGCGTTCTTCCTCTGCATGGGTGCGCTGTCGAAAGAGGGCGTGACCGTCGAGGGACTGAATTTGCAGTCCTCGCAGGGCGACCGCGGCGTGCTGGACGTTTTGCGCCGGTTCGGCGCGGAGGTCACCGAGCACGGAGACGCCGTGACGGTCAAGCGCGGCGCGCTGCATGGCGTAACCATTGATGCCGCACCCATCCCCGACCTTATCCCCGTGCTGAGTGTCGTTGCATCGGTCGCAGAGGGGGAGACGCGAGTCGAAAACGCCTACCGCCTGCGGCTCAAGGAGTCTGACCGCCTCAAGAGCACGGCAGATCTCCTGCGCGCGCTCGGCGGACAAGTCGAAGAGAAAGAAGACGGCCTCGTCATCACGGGCGTTCCCGCGCTGCACGGCGGCGCGGTCGAAACGCAGAACGACCATCGCCTCGCGATGTCTGCCGCCACGGCGGCCTGCGCCGCGACGGGCGAGATCACAGTCGACAACGACGGCTGCGTGGCAAAGTCCTATCCCCGCTTCTGGGAGGATTTTAGCAGCTTGAAAGGAGAAGCTTTATGAGCAGCACCTACGGCGAAAATCTGCATTTGACCATCTTCGGCCAGTCGCATTCCCCTGCCATCGGCGTGACGGTCGAGGGCATCCCCGCGGGCGAGAAAGTTGATCTGGACGAGCTCCAGCGCTTTCTGAACCGCCGCGCGCCGGGCAAAAATGCATGGTCGACGCCGCGCAAAGAGGCTGACGCGCCGGAGATCCTCTCCGGCCTTGTGAACGGCTATACCTGCGGCGCGCCGCTCACGGCCATCATCCGCAATACAAACACCCGCTCGCAGGATTACGCGAATCTTGCCGTCACGCCGCGCCCCGGCCACGCGGACTACACCGCCGAGGTCAAATACGGCGGTTATCAGGACCGCGCGGGCGGCGGACACTTTTCCGGTCGCTTGACCGCGCCGTTGTGCATCGCGGGCGGCATCTGCTTACAGATTTTAGCGCGCGAGGGCATCACGCTTGTGGGCCGCATCGCCTCCATCGCGGGCATTACTGACGAAGGTGAGCTGACAGGCTCGCTTGCAGGCAAGGAGTTCCCCGTCGTCAGCGATGCGCGCGGCGAGGAGATGCGCGCAGCCATCGCGGCGGCGCGCGAAGAGGGCGACAGCGTCGGCGGCGCCATCGAATGCGCGGTTTTCGGTGCGCCCGCGGGCCTTGGCGATCCGATGTTCGGCGGTATGGAAAATCGCATCGCCTCGGCGGTTTTCGGCATTCCCGCGGTCAAGGGCGTCGAGTTCGGCGCGGGCTTTGGCGTGGCGAGCCTTCGCGGCAGCGAGGATAACGACGCCTTTACGGTCGAAAACGGCAAGATCATCACTGAGACGAACCATTGCGGCGGCATTCTTGGCGGTATCACGAACGGCATGCCCATCGTGTTCCGCGCGGCGTTCAAGCCGACGCCATCCATCGCGCGCGAGCAGCAGAGCGTCAATTTGCAGACGATGGTGCCGGAGAAGATGGCCGTCACGGGCCGCCACGACCCGTGCATCGTGCCGCGCGCCGTGCCCTGTGTGGAGGCGGCGGCCGCCATCGCGGTCTATGATGCGTATCTATCGCGCAAAAAGGAAATGAGGTAAGGGAACATGGACTTAAACGACTATCGAAAAGAGATCGACAGCATCGACGATCAGCTCATCGCGCTCTTTGCCCAGCGCATGGAGACCGCTGAAAAGATCGCGGAATATAAAAAGGCCAACGGCCTGCGCGTGCTCGATGCGCACCGCGAGAAGGAGAAAATGCGCAAAATTCTGGAAAAAACGCCGGACAATCTGCGCGAATACGTCTCCTCGCTCTACTCCCTCATTTTCGAGCTGAGCCGCAGCCGCCAGAGCTGTCTTCTCGGCACGAAGGGTGATCTGCCCGCGAAAATTGCCGGGGCCATCGAAAAGACGCCGCAGCTCTTTCCCGAGGACGCCGCCGTCGCCTGTCAGGGCGTGGAGGGCGCGTATTCCGAGCAGGCGTGCGAAAGGCTCTTCAAGCGCCCGAGCACGTTCTTTTTCAGTTCCTTTGAGGCTGTGTTCTCCGCCATTGAAAAGGGCCTCTGCCGCTACGGCGTGCTGCCGCTGGAAAACAGCACGGCGGGCAGCGTGAACGCGGTCTACGACTTGATGACGCAGCACAACTTCCGCATCGTGCGCTCGGTTCGCATCAAGGTTGACCATAATCTTCTCGCCAATCCCGGCGCGAAGCTCGAAAACATCCGCGAAATTTACTCCCACGAGCAGGCCATCAGCCAGTGCGCACACTTTTTACAGGGGCTTCCCAATGTGAAGGTCATCCGCTGCGAAAATACCGCGGTGGCGGCGCGCATGGTGGCCGAGTCCGGCCGCGACGATGTGGCGGCGCTGTCGTCCCGCGCATGCAGAGAGCTCTACGGCCTTGACTGCCTCGCCGCCTCTGTGCAGGATCAGGGCAATAACTTCACGCGCTTCATCTGCATTGCGAAAAACCTCGAAATTTACCCCGGTGCAGACCGCACGAGCCTGATGATGGTGCTGCCGCACCACCCCGGTTCGCTCTACAAGGTGCTCTCGCGTTTCAACGCGCTCGGCGTGAACATGAACAAGCTCGAGAGCCGCCCGATGCCGGACCGCAACTTCGAATTTATGTTTTACTTTGATCTTGAGACCTCGGTTTATTCTCCGCAGTTTACCCAGCTCATGGGCGAGCTGCCGGAGCTGTGCGAGGAATTTACGTATCTTGGCTCTTACAGTGAGGTGGTTTGAATGAAGCGCTGCGGATTACTCGGTGAAAAGCTCGGCCACAGCTATTCGCCCGCTATCCACGCGGAGCTGGCGGACTATGAATACAGGCTTTACGAGGTCGCGCCCGAAAAGCTCGGAGAATTTCTGACGGGCGGCGGCTTTGACGGCATGAACGTCACCATTCCCTATAAAAAGGCCGTCATCCCGTACTGCGCAGAGCTTTCACCCATTGCGCAAAAGCTCCAGAGTGTGAATGTGCTCGTGCGCCGCGAGGACGGCACGCTGTACGGCGACAACGCCGACGCCTACGGTTTTGCCGGTATGGTCAGGGCGAGCGGCATTCAGATCGATGGCAAAAAGACGCTCGTGCTCGGCTCCGGCGGCGCGTCCTCAACGGTCCACGCCGTGCTTGAGGAGATGGGCGCGCGCAGCGTGACCAACATCTCCCGCAAGGGCGAGGACAATTACAACAATCTGGACCGCCACGCAGATGCGGAGGTCATCGTGAACACCACGCCCGTCGGCATGTACCCGAACTGCGGCGTGTCGCCCGTCGACCTGTCGCTCTTCCCGAAGCTCGAGGGCGTACTCGATATCGTCTACAATCCCGCGCGCACGGCGTTTGTCCTGCAAGCGGAAAAGCTCGGCATTCCTTATATGAGCGGGCTCTACATGCTCGTCGCGCAGGCTAAGCGCACGGCGGAGGCCTTTGAAAACAGGAAGATCCCCGACAGCGAGACCGAGCGCATCTGGAAAAAGCTGAGCCTTGAGATGCAGAACATCGTGCTCGTCGGCATGCCCGGCAGCGGCAAGAGCACCGTTGCCGCGCGCCTTGCTGAGAAGCTTGACCGCATCGCGCTTGACAGCGACGCCGAGATCGAAGAGAAAAACGGTATGAGCTGTGCCCAGCTCATCGAAAAGCACGGCGAGGCGGAATTCCGAGAGCTCGAGAGCGAGGCCATTGCCGCGCTCGGCAAGCGCTCGGGAGCGGTCATCGCTACGGGCGGCGGCTGCGTGACGCGGGAGGAAAACTACGATCTTCTGCACCAGAACGGCATCATTTTCTGGTTGAAGCGTGATATCGACCAGCTGCCGCGCGAGGGGAGGCCTCTTTCGGCGGGCGACCTTGCAGCGATGTACGACAGGCGCAAGGCCTGCTATGAAAGATTTGCCGACCACATCGTCGACAACAACGGCACAGTGGAGGATACCGTGCAGGCAATTTTGGATTGCCTGAAATAAAGGACAAAACTGCCCGCCGCAATTTTGCGGCGGGCAGTTTTTGCGCGATGGCGACAGCTACGGCAGGGGATGGCGAGATCGCTGCACGAGCGCTTCGTCATAGCATCTCGCGCAGCGCCGCCAGTCGATCACCTGCACACGCAGGGCGAGGGACTCCTCGCTGCACGGCGCCACCGGCGCGGTCAGGTCGAGCAGCACTGCGCCGAACGAGATGTCGGGGTCCTTCGTGCCGGTGAGCCGGAGTGAGCCGTCCGCCATCAGCGAGAGCAGGACGCGACCGCCGCAGCCGCGGCGCAGCGCATGTGTGAGCACGCGCTCAAAGTCCTCCCGCTCGCCGAAATCGCGCAAAATCGCGGCCTCAAATGTATTCAAAACAGACCACCTCGCCACAAGGTATGCAAAAAGTCCATCAGACAGCACAAAAAAGCGGAAAGTCCTGTGACTTTCCGCTTTTCATTTCAATTTGGACTAACTTAGATGTGGACGACCTTCAGCTCGCTCGCCTCGAAGAGACCGAGGCGCTTGCCGACGTTGACATATACCTGCGGGTCGCCGCTCGTGCAGATGACGAATTTGCCCTTTTTCTGCGGGTTGAGCGCGTTCTGCTCGGTGAGGTATGCCTTGACGGCGTTTGCCTGCTCGAGCGCGGGGTTGATGAGGTGCATTTCGGGATAGCACTCGTGGAAGTTCTCTTCCACGATGGGGTAGTGCGTGCAGCCGAGGATCAGGTTTTCGACCTTTTCGCGCGCGAGAATGTTGTCGACCTGCGTACGGATCTCGGTGTTAATGTCGTGCTGGTTGAAGTCGCCGCGGTCAACGAGTGCCGCGAGCAGGGGAGAGCCCTTGCCGACGACCTTGCACTCGGGATCACCCTCATGGATGAGCTCGGCGTACTTGCCGGAGGCAACAGTGAACTCCGTCGCGATGAGGCCGACGCTCTTGAGATGCTCGCGCAGGACGTATTTGGCAGCTTCTTCCACGATGCTGACGATCTTGTAGTCGAAGCAGGGGCGCAGGCGGTCGGCCATGGTGGAGATGGTGTTGCAGGCGATGGCAGTGCACTTGACACCGTTGTCGCCGAGGAACTGGAGCATGTGACTGCTCAGCTCGAAGATCTGGTCAGAGGTTTTATTGCCGTAGGGGCAGTTGGCGCTGTCGCCAAAATAGATGATATCTTCGCCGGGGAGAATGCGCTGTAATTCGCGCACGACGGTGAGACCGCCGATGCCGCTGTCCATCACGCCGATGGGGTTGCCTGCGTTCAACATGGTTGAAAGCCTCCTTTTTTTGTCTATAAATATTGTACCACGCGCACACAAAAATGCAAGGGATAAATCATTTTTGCTGTTTGTAACAAATCTTGGGAAAAGGATTGCAATTTTGCCCTCACCTGATAAAATAGTATCTGGTGAGAGTTGGGTATTTTACAGCCCGAAACCTGCGCCGCGCGGCGGCATAATACAGAAGAAGAGGTTTGAAACGCTTATGACGATTTTCAACTTGATCACCCTCTTTGGCGGTCTGGCGCTGTTCCTGTACGGCATGCGCCTGATGGGCGACGGACTGAAAAAAGGTTCGTCTGATGCCTTCAAGCGCGCGATGGAAAAGGTGACGAACAATCCGCTCGTCGGCTTTCTGCTGGGCCTTGTGGTCACGGCGGTCATCCAGAGCTCTACGGCGACGATCGTGCTGACGTCGGGCCTTGTCGGCGCAGGCGTGATGTCGCTGCACCAGTCGATCGGCGTTATTCTGGGCGCGAATGTCGGTACGACGATCACGGGCCAGATCATTCGCCTTCTCGACGTGAACGCATCGGAGACATCGCTGCTCAATTTCTTCAAGCCCTCGACGCTCGCGCCCCTTGCGGCGATCATCGGCATTCTGTTTCTAATGGCGGTCAAGACCCGCCAGTCCGATACCATCGGCTCGATCGCGATGGGCTTCGGCATCCTCTTCACCGGCCTTCTCAGCATGACCGCGGCGGTGAGCCCGCTGTCGGAATCCGAGACGTTTGCCAACATGTTCTACCAGCTCTCCGGTAAGCCGGTGCTCGGCTTCCTGCTCGGCGCGGGCGTTGCGTTCCTGCTGCAGAGTTCGTCGGCGACCATCGGTATATTACAGGCCATTGCTACGACCGGCGCGCTGACGTTCTCGTCCGTTTACGCCATCATCATCGGCGTCAACATCGGCGACTGTGTGACGACGGCCATCGTCTGCTCCATCGGCTCGAAGGCCGATGCCAAGCGCACGGGCGTGATCCATATCCTCTTCAACATCGCCGGTTCGATCCTCGTGATTGTGGGGCTGATGCTGCTGCACTCGTTCGGTGTGCTCGATGCCCTGTGGGACGAGGCGCTTTCCTCCGGCGGCATCGCGAATGTGCACACGGTGTTCCGTCTTGTTTCGGCCATCGTGCTGCTGCCGGTGTGCGGCCAGTTTGAAAAGCTCTCGCGCAAGCTCATCAAGGACGATGTGCGCCTTGGTGAAAATGTCGACCACGAGCTTTCGCTGCTCGATGAAAAGTTCTTCACCTCTCCCGCCATCGCGCTCTCGGGCGCGGGTGAGGCCATCACCACCATGGCGCGCCTTGCGCGCACAGGCGTGATGAGCGCGATGGGCGTGCTCGAGCAGTACGACGCCCACACGATCGAGGTCATCAACGAGAACGAGGAGCACATCGACAAGCTCGCCGACCATGTGGACAACTACCTCATCCGCCTGTCGCCGCACATGTCGAGCGGACACGGAAGCGACATGCTCAACTACTATATCCAGTGCTTCGGCGAGTTTGAGCGTATCGGCGACCACGCCGTGAACCTGACGGAAAATGCGCAGGAGTTCCTTGACCGCAGCGCGAGCCTGTCGCCCACGGCACATCAGGAGCTCATGGTGCTGCGCGAGGTACTCGGCGAGATTTTAGATTACACCTACAAGGCCTTTGCCGCCACGGACTACGAGGCCGCGCGCCACATCGAGCCGGTCGAGGAGGTCGTGGACGACCTCGTCGCCACGCTGCGCGCCAATCACATCCGCCGCGTGCGCGACGGGCAGTGCACGGTGTACGCGGGCCTCACGTTTCTCGATATCCTCGTCAATGTGGAGCGCATCGCCGACCAGTGCTCGAATGTCGGCGTTTTCACGCTCTCGATGTTCGACGAGCACATCATGAACAACCACCACGACTACATTCAGGCGCTGCACCAGGGCAAGGACCCGGTCTTCAACCGCGCCTATCAGGAGGCGCACGACAAGTATTTCGGCGAGCTCAAGCGCATCGAGCGCAGCAAGTGAGCCGCGCCAGATATGCGCGCCCCTGATTTAATGGAAAATAACGATCAATGCGACTTTTGTGCGCCGCGGCTTGCGTTTGCCGCGGCGCTTTGCTATAATGCAGTGCATAATAGCAGCGTGATTCTCTGCAAAGGAGCATGAAACTATGAAAGCAATTCTTGATGAAGTGCTCGCGGCCCTTTCGCGCGGCGAGCGTGTGGTGCTGAGCAGCATTCTGGCATCCTCGGGCTCTGTGCCGCGCGGCGCGGGCGCGAAGATGGCCGTCTTTGAAGATGGCCACGTGCTCGGCACGATCGGTGGCGGCGCGGTGGAGCGGCTGAGCATCCAGCGCGCGCAGGACGCGCTCAAAAACGGCGGCAGCAACGAGTTAAAGTCCTACAACCTGCACCCGAGTGAAGTGGCCAGCACGGGCATGATCTGCGGCGGCGCGGTGACGGTCTACTTCCAGTTTTTCGCGCCCGAGCAGACCGCGGACGTCGCGGTGCTCAAGCGCTGGCGCGAAATGCTCGACAGGGACGTCGACCTCTGGCTGCTGCTGTCTCTCGACGGCGACGGCGTGAACGAGTTCCATGTTGTCACGCGCGAGGAGATCCCGCAGGACAAGGCGGACTATTTTTCTACCAAGGCCGTGTGGAAGAACGGCATTTATGTCGAGCCGCTGTGCCACGCGGGCAGCGTGTATATCTTCGGCGGCGGCCATGTGGGCCGCGCGCTCGTGCCGGTGCTGGCGACGGTGGGCTTCCGCGTGGTGATGTACGACAATCGCGAGGAACTTGCGAAGAAAGAGAACTATCCCATGGCAAGCGAGGTCATCTTCGGCAGCTTTTCCGACATTTCCGGCAAGGTGGCGCTCACGGCGAACGACTATGCCGTCGTGATGACGCCGGGCCATCAGGCAGACTATGAGATCCTCTCCCAGGTGCTTAAGAGCAGCTCGACCTATATCGGCTGCATCGGCAGCCGCACGAAGGTCGCCAAGACGCGCGAGCGCCTCAAGGGCGACGGCTATACCGAAGAAGACATCGCGCGCGTCCACGCGCCCATCGGCCTTCCAATTTTGGCCGAGACGCCGGAGGAGATCGCCATCAGCATCGCGGCGGAGATGATCGAGCACCGCGCGCGCCTCGCCGGACTGCGGCACTGAGGGTGCGTATATGCAGATCGCACCGCTTTTGCACGTCGGCCGCGGCGTGACGGCCATCATCGGCGGCGGCGGAAAGACGACGCTGATGGAAACGCTCGCCGGGGAGCTTTCGAAAAAGGGAAAGGTCATTATCACGACCACGACGCACATCCGCCGCCCGGAGCAGTATGAAACGCTGCTGGACGCTACCGAGGCCGCCGTTTCGGCGGCATTGGAGCGGTCGGGCATCGTCTGTGCTGCCTCGCAGGCGGAGAGCGGCAAGCTCTGCGCGCCGCGGCTCTCAATGGGCACGCTGGCGCAGCTTGCGGATTTTGTGCTTGTCGAGGCGGACGGTGCCAAGCGCCTGCCGCTCAAGGCGCACGCTTCCCATGAGCCGGTGATCCCGGAGGAGGCGCAGCGTGTCATCATGGTCATCGGCATCGACGGCGTCGGCAAAACCATCCGCGAGACCTGCCACCGCAGCGCGCTCTACGCGCAGCTCGCGGGCGTGGATGAGGAGACGGTCGTCACGCCGCAGCTTGCCGCGCGCGTCGTCAACGCCGAGGGTTACGGCGACCGTGTTTATATCAACAAGGTGGAGTCTGCCGCCGATTATGAAGCGGCGCAGGCCATGGCAAATGAATTTTCCTGCCCGGTCATCGCGGGCAGTCTGCATCAGGGGGTATATGTATGCTTGCATTGATTCGCGGCGCGGGAGACATCGCGAGCGGCGCAGCCATGAGATTGTGGCGCTGCGGGATCGACGTGGTGATGACCGACCTCGCCCGCCCGACGGCCATCCGCCGCACGGTGGCGTTTTCCGATGCCATCGTCCACGGGGAAACGACGGTCGAGGGCCTGCGCGCCGTGCGCGCGGAGAACGCCGCGGAGGCGAAGAAGCTGCTGCGCGAGGGTGTGCTACCCGTTTTGGCCGATCCTGAGTGCGCCTGCCGCGAGGAGCTCGCGCCCGACACGCTCGTGGACGCGATTCTTGCCAAGCGCAATCTCGGCACGAAGATCGACAACGCGCCGATCGTCGTGGGCGTCGGCCCCGGCTTCACGGCGGGGGAGGACTGCCACGCGGTCGTCGAGACGATGCGCGGCCACACGCTCGGGCGCGTCATCTACTCCGGCAGCGCGCTGCCGAACACGAACATTCCCGGCCTCATCGGCGGCTTTGCGGGCGAGCGCGTGCTGCGCGCGCCGTGCGACGGCATTTTTACTGCCGTCCACCGCATCGGCGACACGGTCGAGGAGGGCGAGACCATCGGCTTTGTCGAGGGTCAGCCGATGAAGTGCACCATCAGCGGTGTGCTGCGCGGCGTGCTGGACGATGGCGTGCCCGTTAAGAAGGGGATGAAGTCCGGCGATGTCGACCCGCGCTGCAAGCCGGAATACTGCACGACGATCTCGGACAAGGCCCTCGCCGTCGGCGGGGGAGTGGTCGAAGCGGTGCTGTATTTGCGCGCCAAGGCGCAGGGAAGAAGATAAGGTCCCTACACCGTGTGGGGACGCGGGAAAGGAGGCCATTCTCTCACGTGAGAGAATGGCCCCCTTACACCCCCAAGAGAACGCAAGGGGCGATGCCCCTTGACCCCGCCATTGCGAGATTTGGGCTTGAAGAGCTGCGCAGCCTGCGGAATCGGGTGCCTGCTATTTTTTGTATCTAAACGACTTGACTATCTCCTATCTTCGCTGTCGCTTTGCCTGCGATTTGTTACCCTTACGCAATCTCCGCCTACTTTGGATTTTGGCAGACTTGTTGGTGCCTGCCAGGGCGGCATTGCTGCGCTCGCCGCATCTCTAATAGAAAAAAACGACCGCGTCAGCGGTCGTTTTTATATGAATAAGTCATCGTATGGTTTTCCGAGGGCTTGGTGCAGGGCTTTCATTTCATCAGGATAAATGTGGCGTTGACCGACTTCAATTTTAGCGAGGGCGCTTCGCGTCAGGTCGCAGCCGAGCACTTGGAGCTTGGCGGAGAGCTGTTCCTGTGTCAAGTGATTGTCTTTTCTGATTTTCGCAAGATGTGCGCCGAGACGCTTTGAATATTCGTAGTCCAAGCCCAACACCTCCTGCACTGATTTAGCACATTTCGGTATTGAGTTTATCCGCAAAGTTCGTTATAATTGCACTATATCAGTGCAAAATAAAAATTTTGTTGCGGAAAGGATAAAGACGATGGAAAACTATCGGAAGATGTACTCGACTCTGTTCAACGCTATCACCGACGCACTTGCTCAGATTGAGAACCAAAACTACGGCGACGCAAAATCCACACTCATCGCCGCCCAGCAAAAAGCAGAAGAAATGTATATCACAGCACAGAACTGAAATAGAAGCAGCCCTGAGCGGCGAGCGAAGCAATGCCGCGCCGTCAGAAGCGCGGGGAGGATAATCCAAAAGGGAGGGGCTGCGTCCCTCCCTTTTGGTCGTTAGGGGGTGCAGGGGGCGAAATCGAAACGCCCCCTGCCTTTCTCTTGGGGGTTCCAAAGGGGGAGGTTCTCTTTTAAAAGAGAATCTCCCCCTTTGTCCCGTGCAGCGCCGCTGGCGCTGCCATCCTTATTTATGCTTATAAACGCGGCGGTTGTCGAGCGCGAAGACACGCTGGCTGAATTCGCCCGCTTTGAGCGGCGCGAGCACCTCGCGGTAGATCTCCATGCGGCTGTCGATCTGGTCGATAAGCGACAAAAGCTCTGCCTCCGCGCACTGGGGCAGCACCGCCGCGCCGAATTCCGGTTGGCCGTGATGCGAGAGAATCAGGTGCTCCAAAAGCGTCGCCTTTTCCTCGGGCAGGTCGAGCTCGGCGGCGATCGCCGCGATCTCCTGCGCGCCCATGACGAGGTGACCGAGCAGCTGGCCCTTCGTCGAATAGTCCGTCACAAGGCCAAGCTCGGAGAATGTGAACTCCTGCTCCTTGGCGAAGTCGTGCAGCAGCGTGCCGGTGAGGAGCAGGCTGCGGTTCACAGTGTCCGCGTACTGCGCGGACAGAAAATCGGCAAGGCGCAGCATGTTGAGCGTGTGCATCAGAAGGCCGGACAAAAAGCCATGGTGAACGCTCTTGGCGGCGGGAATGGTGCGGAACGCTGCCTCGTGGCGGCGCAGCATTTCCTCGCACACGGCACGGTAATCCGCATCCTCGATGGTCGAAACGAGTGCCTTGACCTCGTCATAGCCGGCCTCGCGGTCGATGGGCGCGACGCTCACGAGCTTCGAGACGTCGACGCGGTCATTGTCCTCGGCGAGGCGCAGCTTGTCGACCGTGAGCTGCGGCATGCCGCGGTAGTCCGATACGCTCCCACGCACCTTGAGCACCTTGCCTACGTCGCGCTCGCCGATGGGGCCGCTGTAGTCCCAGACCTTTGCTTCGATCGTGCCGCTCGTGTCGGCGAGCACTGCGCTCAAAAACGGCTTGCCGCTGGCTGTCACCTTGGAAAAAGCAGCTTTGAGTAGGTAAAAACCCTCCACGTCCATGCCGCGCTGCATCTGCGCGATGGAAAGACCGGTTTCCATGATAAAAACCTCTTTCTGCCCGCGTGCAGCGGGCGGATCTTTCTTCTTTCGTTAACGAACAGCATTATAGCACGCCTGCGCGGAAAGCGCACGGAAAATTTAGTGTGCGGCCTTTTCCCTCTGCGCACGCTCAAGCCAGTCCTTTCCCTCGGTGAAGCGCGCGACGAGGAACGTGACCACGTAGTCGCCTGCGGCGTTGATCATCGTCGCGGGCGGGTCGACAAGGTTGCCGATCGTCACAGCGATGGGGTAGGCAATGGCCATCTGCGCGGGGAAGAAGAGCGTACAGATGATGTACTCGCCGATGTACCCGCCGCCGGGGATGCCGCTCATCGCGACCGAGCTGAACACGGCGACAAGCAGAATTTTGACGATGAGCCCCGCGCCCTCAAACGGGATGCCGAACACGCCGAAGAGGAACGCGATCTTCAGCACGCAGCTGAAACACGAACCGTCCATGTGCATCGTCGCGCCCAGCGGCAGGACGAGGTCGGAGATGTCACGCGGCACGCCGCTGTCCTCCGCAGCCTCCAAATTTGTCGGGATCGTCGCGACGGACGAGCAGGTGCCAAGCGCCGTGACCGCGGGGCGCAGGATGTGCCGCCGCATGACGCGCACGCCCTCCTTTCCGCCGCCGAGATAGGCGTAGAGCGGAAACGCGACGAGCGCGTAGACAAAGCAGAGCGGATAGTAGACGAGCATCGCGCGGCCATAGGCCGCGGTGATCTGTGCACCGTAGGTCGCGACGAGTGAGGCGAAAAAACCAAAAAACGCGACGGGCGCGTAGTAGGAGATGAGCGAGACGACCTTCAAAAGACAGTTCGTCATGTCCTGCAGGACTTTTGCCGTCAGGCAGTCCGCGCCGCCGCTCAGATTGATGCCAAAGCCGATGAGAAGCGAAAACACGATGAGCGGCAGCATCGCGCGGCGGGACAGCAGCGCCGCGAAATCCTCGACCGTGAAGAAGTTGACGAGCAGCTGTGCGACGCTCGCCTGTTCATCGACCGCGCCCGCCGCCGCGTCTGCCCACGGCTCGAGGACCGGGGGATAGAGGCGCATCGCAAAGAGCATGATGACTGCGGCGATAAGGCCCGTGACGATGAAGACCAAAAGCGTCGTGCCCATGATCCTCCCCGCGCGCTTCGGGCTTTTCATGCAGGCGATGGAGCTACTCAGCGAGCAGAACACGAGCGGCACGACGATGCAGAACATCAGGTTAATGAAGATCGTGCCGAGCGGAGCGAGACACGTCGCCCCCGGCCACAGCGCGCCAAGCACGCATCCGAGTACGATGGCGAGCAGCATCGCGCTCAGAAAGCCGTAGGTGCGGAAAAAGGAACGAGACATAGAATTCCTCCCTTAAAAGTTGCGTTCAACACAATATAGCGGGAGGACTTGGACGATATGCGAAATCAAAAAAGGACACATCCCTACGGATGTGTCCTTTTTTTCGTTATTCGAGCTCGAATGCGCCGGTGTAGAGTTGGTAATAGGTTCCTTTTTCCGCAATCAGCTTTTCGTGGCTGCCGCGTTCGATGATGCGGCCGTGGTCGAGGACCATGATGACATCGGAATTCTTGACAGTCGACAGGCGGTGCGCGATGACGAACACCGTGCGGCCCTCCATCAGCTTATCCATGCCGCGCTGGACGATGGCCTCGGTGCGCGTGTCGATGGACGAGGTCGCCTCGTCGAGGATCATGACCGGCGGGTCGGCGACCGCCGCGCGGGCGATGGAGATGAGCTGGCGCTGACCCTGCGAGAGGTTTGCGCCGTTGTTGGCGAGCTCCGTCGCGTAGCCCTGCGGAAGGCGCGTAATGAAATCGTCCGCGCCGGCGAGCTTTGCCGCGGCGATGCACTCTTCATCCGTCGCGTTAAGTTTACCATAACGGATGTTGTCCATCACCGTGCCGGTGAAGAGGTTGACGTCCTGCAGGACGATGCCGAGCGAGCGGCGCAGGTCGGCCTTTTTGATCTTGCTGACGTCGATGCCGTCGTAGAGAATCTGGCCGTCGGCAATGTCGTAAAAGCGGTTGATGAGGTTCGTGATGGTCGTCTTGCCCGCGCCGGTCGCGCCGACAAAGGCGACCTTCTGGCCGGGCTCCGCGTAGACGGAGACGTCGTGCAGGACCTCTTTGTTCGGCTCGTAGCCGAAGTCCACGTCGATGAGGCGCACGTCGCCGCGCAGCTCGCGGTAAGAGGCCTTACCGTTGTCGTTCGGGTTCTTCCACGCCCAGTGGCCGGTGTGATGGTCGCTCTCGGTGATCGTGCCGTCGGGGGCGATGTTCGCGTCGACGAGCGTGACGAAGCCGTCGTCCGTCTCGGCCTTTTCATCGATGAGGGAGAAGACGCGCTGCGCGCCTGCGCCCGCCATGACGATGGAATTGATCTGCTGGGAGAGCTGGTTGATGTTGCCCGTGAATTGCTTGGTCATGTTGAGGAACGGGACGAGAATCGAGATATCCAGCGCCTTGCCGGAAAGGCTCAGGTTCGGAACGCCGATAAGCAGCAGCACGCCGCCCACGAGCGCCAGAGCCACATAGAGGAAGTTGCCGATGTTGCCGATGATGGGGCCGAGCACGCTGGCATAGGCGTGGGCGCGGTAGCTGTCTTCAAAGAGGGCGTCGTTGATCTTGTCGAACTCCTCGATGGAGCGCTGCTCGTGGCAGAAGACCTTGACGACCTTCTGGCCGGTCATCGTCTCCTGAATATAGCCCTCGGTTTTGGCGACGGCCTGCTGCTGGCGCAGGAAGAATTTGGCGCTGCCGCCGCCGACGCGCTTGGTGACGACGATCATCAGAATCACGCCGAGCACCGAAATGAGCGTCAGCCAGACGCTGAAGTAGAGCATGATGGCGAACACGCCCAGCACGATCGCGCCAGACTGGATGAAGGCGGGGATGGCTTCGGACACGAGCTGGCGCAACGTGTCGATATCGTTGGTGTAGAAGCTCATGATATCGCCGTGCTGGTGGGTGTCGAAGTAGCGGATGGGAAGATCCTGCATGCCGCCGAACATCTCCTGACGGAGCTTGTCGAGAAAGCCCTGCGTCATATAGGCCATGAGCTGCTTGTAGACCAGGATCGCGATGATCGAGAGCACATAGAGCGAGATGAGCAGCGACAGGATGGGGACGAGCTCTGCTTTGGCGGAGACCCAGTCGCGCGAGACGTACCACTTTTCGATGACCTGAATGACATTCTGCACGAAAAGCGACGGGATCGACGTGACGATGGCCGAGAACAGGATGCACGCGAACGTGACGGGCGCGAGCACAGGATAGTAGGAAAAGAGCTTTTTCACCGTGCGCTTCAGCATGGCGAGGTTCGCCGCGCCGTCGTTTTGGCGGCGGGAGTTCTTGGGATCACGCTTCATCCTGCTCACCTCCGTTCGTCTGGGATTCGTAGACCTCGCGGTAAATTTCACTCGAAGCGAGGAGCTGATCGTGCGTGCCCATGTCCGCAATATGGCCGTTGTCCATCACGAGAATGAGGTCGGCGTCCTGCACGGACGCGACGCGCTGGGCGATGATGATCTTCGTCGTCTCTGGAATATAGGTGCGGAAGCCCTCACGGATCAGCGCGTCGGTGCGCGTGTCGACCGCGGAGGTCGAGTCGTCGAGGATCAGAATTTTCGGCTTTTTGAGAAGCGCCCGGGCGATGCAGAGACGCTGCTTCTGTCCGCCGGAGACGTTCGAGCCGCCCTGCTCGATATAGGTGTCATACCCGTCGGGGAAGGAGCGGACGAATTCGTCCGCCTGCGCGAGCCTGCACGCCTCGATCATCTCGTCGTCGGTGGCGTTTTCGTTGCCCCAGCGCAGGTTATCCTTGATCGTGCCGGAAAACAGCACGTTCTTTTGCAGCACGACACTGACCGCGCCGCGCAGGACCTCGAGGTCGTATTCGCGCACATCTCTGCCGCCGACCTTGACGCAGCCCTCGCTCACATCGTAAAGGCGCGGGATGAGCTGCACGAGGGTCGACTTGCTCGAGCCCGTACCGCCGAGGATGCCGACGGTCATGCCCGAGTCGATGTGCAGGTTGATGTCCTGCAGCGCGAATTTCTTCGCCTGCGCGGAGTACTTGAAGCTGACGTTTTCAAAGTCGATGGAGCCGTCCTTCACGTCCATCGCGGGAGAGGCAGGATCGGTGAGCGCGGGCTCTTCCTCGAGCACCTCGCAGATACGGACGAACGACTCATAAGACATCGTCATCATCACGTAGATCATCGAGATCATCATCAGCGACATTAAGATCTGCATGCCGTAGGTCAGCATGGCCGAGAGCTGGCCGACGTCGATGGTCGTGCCGCCGTTGGTGATGATGAGCTGCGAGCCGACGAACAGCACGAAGATCATGTTGAAGTATACGCAGAACTGCATCAGCGGCGCGTTGAGCGCGACGACGCGCTCGGCGAAGGTGAAGTCCTTGGCGATATCGTGCGAGGCCGCGGCGAACTTCTGCTTTTCATACCCTTCGCGGGCAAAGCCCTTGACCACGCGCATCGCGCGCACATTTTCCTCGACCGATTCATTGAGCTTATCGTACTTGCGGAACACCGCGCGGAACGCGGGCATTGCCTTACGTGCGATCAGAAGAAGTCCGATCACGAGCACGGGAATGATAATGAGGAATGTCGTCGCCAGCGCGCCGCCCATGATATAGGCCATGATGACGGCGAAGAGGAACATCAGCGGTGCGCGTACCGCGATGCGGATGCACATCATAAAGGACATCTGCACATTGTTGATATCGGTCGTCATGCGCGTGACGAGCGAGGCAGAGGAGAATTTGTCGATATTTTCAAACGCGAAGCTCTGCACGCGGGTAAAGACATCGTGGCGGACGTTTTTGGCAAAGCCGGCGCTCGCGCGCGAACCGTAAAGGCCGCCGAGCGCGCCGCAGCCGAGCGACACGAGCGACATCAGGATGAGCCCAAGGCCCACGCGCACAACGCCGCTGAGCTCCGCGCCGCCCTTGATCTCATTGACGAGGTTGGCGGTGAAAAACGGGATCAGCACTTCAATCGCGACCTCGCCGACCATGCACAAGAGCGTCAGGATCGTGGGCTTTTTATACTCGCGGATGCAGCCCATGAAGCGATGGATCATATTCATCGGCAGTGGCCTCCTTTCTTAGCTTGTGGGGGACAGTCGGGCAGCTTGCCCTGCTCGATCATGCGCTTGCGTTTGGCCTCAAAGGTGTCGTGGATGGTGCGAAGCGCCGTGCAGAAGGTCTCGCGCTCTTCGCCTTCGAGCTGGTCGAAAAACGCGCGGAACTCCGCCGCATCCTTCTCTAAAAAGCTCGCCACGTATTCGTCGGCCTTCTCAGTCGCCCGCAGGCGGATGACGCGGCGGTCGTCGGGGTCGCTCAGCCGCTCGGCAAAGCCGCCCTCGACCAGCTTGTCGACGAGCTTGCTCATCTGCTGCTTGGGCATGCGGGCAAAGTTTGCAAGCTCTGTCATCGTCATCGTGCGGCCGCTGCGGCGCATCGACTGGATGCAGTAGTACATGTCAAGGCTGACGCCGTCGTTCAGCATGCGCTTGAACGGACGGGCAAACCAGTAGTGCCACGCGGGGATCGTGTCGAGCAGCAGCTCCTGGATCTCGTTGGTCTGCATGTGGTTCTCCTTTCTTGAAAATGCTTAGATAGTCAACTTAAATTGACTATCACTTTGAATTGACAGTGCTTAGGATACAACAATTAAAAACGAATTGCAAGAGGAAAATGCGCAAAAAGAGCGCAAAAAAACGGCAGCTTTTCACTGCCGTTTTAGGAAAATATGAATGAGGAATGCCGCGCGATAAGTCTGTAAGAGGTCGGTTTGGCGCCCTCAGCGATAAGTTTGTAATAAGAGGGTGGTTTGGATCCCTCAGGAGGTGAAAAGGGGAACGAGACGATGTTCGTCTTGCCATCTACGGTGCTTTCGACCGTGAGGATCTGCGCAGACGCGTCCAAATGGCTGACGGCGCATGCGTCCGCGCTTTCGACGCGGATGGTTTTGTCGCCGTTGCGGCAATAATGCTCCGTGAAGTGCATTTCCTTGCCGCAGGTAAAGTCGGTGTAGCGGATATCCTTGCAGGCGTCCGCCGCAAAAACGGGGACGAGCAGCGCAAGCGAAAGGACCAGTGACAACAACAGGGAAGGGAGCCGTTTCATGGTATCGTCCTCCTATGCTGATTTTTGATCGCTGACGGGAATGCTTACATCAACAGCATGGCATAAAGACAGGAAAATGGCAAGAAAAATTTGAATTCCACAAAAAATCTGGCACTTTGACAAAAATGAAGGCCAAAAATGAGCCAGAATCACGAGCAAGGCCCGCGCCGGAAAAGACGGCGCGGGCCTTCTGTTATTGCTTGAGCTTTACATTGTTTCTGATGGTGCGTTCGCTGCGCGGACGGTTCGTCAGGCGTTGCAGCACGGCGCTGATCTGCCCCTCGGCGGCTTCGACCTCGGCATGGAACGCGCGGGCGGAGACGCGCAGCGCCCCGTGGCCGAGGATGATGACCTGCTCGGGGCCGTCGGACGTCGCGACGCGCACGCGCCGCTCGCGGCGCAGCTCGTAGGTCGCGCGCTCGATGTAGGTGTCGGCAGTCTCGGCCTCCTTGGTGTAGACGACCTTGACACCGTGCACCGTCTGCACGCTGCCGGGGTTGCCCTTGACCTTGTAGGCGTCGAACACGACGATGACGCGGCACTTGCGAAAGCCCTGATAGTTGGCGAGAATGTCGATCAGCGCGCCGCGCGCCGCGGCGACATCCTGCGCGGCGAGCCGATGGAGCTCGTCCCACGCGAAGATGATGTTGTAGCCGTCGACGAGCAGATATTCCGTGTCCTCTGAGTGAATCGTGACGTCATAGTGATCGGCGAGCGAGGTGCGCGCGGGCTTTTTGCTCGGTTCGAACGCGCGGCGCTCGACCTTGCCGTATGTACGCTCGAAAATATCCTGCAATTCCTTGTCCTCGGCATATGCGCCGCCTGCGCCGACGCCGCGTCGGGGGAGCGGCGCGGGCGCTTCTTCGACGGCCTCTTCACCAAGGCGGATGCCGCTGTCGCAGTGAACATGCGCGGGAACTTCATTCCACGGGACCGTGATGCTGCCGCCGTGGTCGCAGAAGACGGAGGACGCGGGATTATCCGTGTCGCGCTCGGCGTCGTAGCCAAGGGACGCGACGATCTCGTCCTGATTTTGGCAGGCCTCATACCCGCGCACGGCGCAGGAGAGCTGTCCGCGGCCGCGGGTGTAGGCCGCGACGTCGGCGAAGTAGTCGCGCAGCGTACGCACCGGCGCATAGCCCGTGAGTACGGCGTTTTCCCCCTCGTTCTGCGGTGGTTCGACGGTGCCGCCCATGTTCTGGAGGTCGGTCATCGCGCGGCCGACGCACTCGGCGGGCACCTCGAGACGGAAGTCGTAATACGGCTCGAGCAGCACATTTTCCGCCTGCATCAAGCCCTGCCGCACGGCACGGTACGTCGCTTGACGGAAGTCGCCGCCCTCGGTGTGCTTCAGATGCGCGCGGCCCGCGACAAGTGTGAACTTCACATCCGTCAACGGTGAGCCGGTCAGCACGCCCGCGTGCTCGCGCTCTAAAAGATGGGTGAAAATCAGCCGTTGCCAGTTGAGGTCGAGCACGTCCGTCGGCACGTTTGACGCAAGCTGGATGCCCGCCCCGCGCGGAAGCGGCTCTATTAGAAGCTGTACTTCCGCATAGTGGCGCAGGGGCTCGAAATGTCCCATGCCGAGGACGGGGGCGGCGATGGTCTCGCGATAGACGATGCTGCCCTCGCCGAAGGTCACGTCGAGGCCGAAGCGGTCGAGGATGCGGCGGCGCAGAATTTCAAGCTGAATTTTGCCCATGAGCTGCACGTGGATCTGCCCGTAGCGCTCGTCCCAGACGATGCGCAGCATCGGGTCCTCTTCTTCAAGCTCGCGGAGCTTTATAAGCGCGCTGTGCGCGTCCGCGCCGTCGGGTAGGATGAGCTGATAGGTCAAAACCGGCTGCAAAAGCGGGGCGGACGCCTCCGCCTCCGCGCCGAGGCCGAGACCAACATAGCTGTGGCTGAGGCCCGTGACGGCGACGACGCTGCCCGCGCCCGCCTCTTCGAGCGCGCGGAATTTGACGCCGGAGTAAAGCCGCAGCTGATCGGCCTTTTCATTGTAGTCCTGATTCTGCGCGCGATAGATGAGAGGTGCCTTCACGCGCAGCGCGCCGCCTGTGACCTTGAGCCACGTGAGCCGCGCGCCCTGCGCGTCGCGCGAGATCTTGAAGATCTTTGCGCCGAATTCCTTCGGATAGACCGGCTCGCGCGTGAAGCACGCGAGCGCGGTGAGAAAGTCCTCCACGCCGTCCAGCTTGAGCGCCGAACCGAAAAAGCAGGGGAAGACCTTGCGGTTTTTGACCATCTCAGCAATCAGAGCGTCGTCGATTTTTCCACGCTCCAAAAGCTGCTCGAGCGCCGCCTCGTCGCAGAGGGCGAGCGCTTCGTCGCGCGTTTCCTGCGATGCGGAGAAATCGACGCATTCCGCGCTCAGTGTCGCCGTGAGCAGGCGCAGAAGCGCGTCCTTGTCCGCGCCCGCCAAGTCCATCTTGTTGATGAAAAGAAACGTCGGCACCTCGTAGCGCGTGAGCAGGCGCCAGAGCGTTCGCGTGTGGCTCTGCACGCCGTCGCTGCCGCTGATGACGAGCACTGCGTAGTCGAGCACCGACAGCGTGCGCTCCATCTCGGCGGAGAAATCGACGTGGCCCGGCGTGTCAAGCAGCGTGAACTCCTTATCGCCCGCAAACAGCATTGCCTGCTTGGAAAAGATCGTGATGCCGCGCTCGCGCTCGAGCGCGTCGGTGTCGAGAAAGGCGTCGCCGTGGTCGACGCGGCCGAGCTTCCGCAGTGCGCCGGAGGCGTATAAAAGCCCCTCGGACAGGGTCGTTTTTCCCGAGTCGACGTGGGCGAGAATGCCGAGCGTGACCTTCTGCATGGCGCACCTCCTTTGTGAAGAGCTGAAAGGGTTGAGCAAAACGCGAGTTTTGCAAATTGGGTAACAATATATAGTGTTCAAACGAGATGAATAGCACTATTTGTTGTATAGCCTTATGAGCAAATCGGAGTTTTGCTCAACCCTAAAGAGCTGATTTAAAACTAAAAATGTTAGACCAAAGTGCCGGAATACCAAAACGAGCGCATCGCGGAGCGATGCGCTCTGAAATTTGTGGAATGGACTGTGTTGACAAAAAAGATGTGTCGCTTTAGTTACAGCTTTTATGATATCTTTACTTTTGATTTATTATATTGCTATTCCTGTAATTTGTCCAATAAATCTGAAAAAATAAAGAAAGTGAAAGACACCAATAATGTTTTACTACGGTTATAGAACTTGTAAGTAGCCTCATATGAAACCTATACAACATATTTACATTCACTAAGTATGTTTACTAAATCTATGAACCACTCACTTCCTATGCCTGTGCTTAATCCTAATTTCATAGTACTATCTGAAGAAAAAAATATATCCAAATGATGCTCAGGATGCATTGCCCCGTTTGCATGCTCCCTATCGTGATCGTAACGAATATATCCGGGTTCAAATAGCATTAGGTGCTTTACAAGTTCACAAACAGCGTCTAAATTTACGTTCTCCCACTCGTTTTCCATAATCACTTGTAAAATCTTCTCACTAATATTTTCTAATGTTCCATTAAAGATGTCTTCTTGTTCTAATATTGCTAACAGCAATGAACTCGTAATGCTGTCAAATTCAAGATAGTCCTTGAATCTAATGGAAAAAGAACTATCTTCTGAATTCTTGCCTATATAAAATGGAAATCGGAACGAGAATATCTTGTCCTTGACGCAAAAGAACAGTCGGCTCATTTTATCAACATACAAGATGAGTTTTTTATCTAATGCAATTGTAGTTGTATCTACGCTTCGGTGAAGAACCAAAAATTTTATGGTGTGTGCTAACAGCTTTAATAAATCGTCTTTTCTACGAATTGGCAGCATTGCCTTTTGATATAATAAATTAGATAGTTCAAGCTCGATTTTTTTCATGTTTCTTCTCCGCTGTTATAAGTAAGCAGAAATCATCTTATTAGTACGATCTTGAATTTCAGCTTCAGTCATCGAACCTTCTTCACCTATAATTTCTAGCATTGAATCCACAATTCGCTGTTTATTCTTAGTACTTAACTCAGGATGTGCGACAAAAGTCTCTTCAATTACTTCCTTAAGCGGACGTTGCTCCTGTGCAACTGCAATACTAACCTTTTGATTTTGCTGACTCTTTTCTGCCTCGGGAGGTTCCCTTAAAATCATAATGCCGCTATCGCTTATAGATTTTGCTGCTATCGTATATTTTTTAATAAATTCAGCATTGGCATCCATATTGTTAACAAGAAAATATGATGTTATAAAAGATCGGGTTAACATCATATAAATAGTATTTCGTGAAAAGACATTATCCGTTATTTGACCGCGCACAAGACCAATTACAAACGGAAATTCCAAGCCTTTAATATTATTCCGATTGCTAATGAAGACAGCATCAGATGTACTATCTTTAGTTTCATATCCCTTAATAGCTTTCCATGAATATTTTTCGTATATTCTTACTGCGAGGGAGTCTGCGAGCGCATAATTAGCCTTGCTTCCCTCCAAAAAGACAACTGCAATGTCCCCTGGGTGAACCGTTGGATGATCATGCCGAATAGAATCAATAATGCTGAGTATAGCCTCTTCTAGTTCTTCGCTATCGCTGCTTATAACTTCTATACTATTAAGACTTGATGTATCTAAATCTTCAAATCGTCTTAATGGAACTCGCGATAGAATAAAATTGGAATTTTCACGTTTTATTTTGTAGCCACATGAAGACCACTCTTTGTCATCAAGCCAACGTATAACAGGAGTTTCATAAAGTCCCATTCCCACTGCATGTGCAAACATTAATGTTTTGGGATCCGTGCGATAGCATTTGTTTAGGAGATAATCGCTCTGAACTGATTGATTAATCGTTCTGTCGTAAATATCTTGGAATATATCCCCTGCCACATAAACGGTATGTTTAGTTACTAACTCACATAACTTAAAAAAGCTTTGAGGGAAATCTTGACTTTCATCAATTAGCACATAATCAAAACAGGGTTCAATCCCCCCTTTTGCTTGTAATTCTTCAATTGCGAGTTTACAGACTGCATCAAATTGCCATTGGTAAGAATATGAATGAAACTCTAATTTGTAGTTTGAACAAATATAACTGTAGACCCCAGTATTTGGTTGCCCCCTAGATCCCCAACTAGGCATAACCCAAAGACGCTCATCCCACTTAATTTGCTCTTCGACTTTCAGAAAGTTGAAGAAGTTAGGGATGCGAATTTTCATACTTTTTGCAAGAATCTTATTATAACAAGTGAAAGCTATTTTTGAGGATTTATTCTTTGTATATAGGTCTTTCAACTTGTGCAATAGCAACTCAGTTTTTCCTGTACCAGCTAAGCCTTGAATGGTTATTCTTTTTTGAGCAGATGGTTGAGAATATATAAACCTACTTTGGTCGCCATCGAACAGAATAATTTTCTTTTTAACTTGATCTAATATAGTTGATGGGTTTTCGCCACCAATTCGACCAATATCATTTATACTGCCAATGAGTAACGATAACAAAAAATCTGCATGACGTTGCTGAGATGGACTATTTAGATTAGATTTCTTCAAAATATCATTAACGCAGGAGATATCAGAAACCTGCATATATGTGGTAAGAGTACTTTTCCAGGCCCTCGGACGTCCTAATTGTTCACGATATTCAAATTTTTCTGACAAATACCCCAAGTCTTCTATAAAATCTTCGCAAAATTCATCAAATAAATCCTGATCATCACCTAAATTGACAAAACATATTTTCCGTTTTGGCATCAAGACAACGACGGCATCGTCAAACTCGTACTGAGATGATGCATCTATTCCCAATGGAGCATTAATCACATAAGTTTGAATTGAGTTTTTCTCAGAAAATTGCGAAAGCAATTCGATTAAGTTAGAGTTGCTTTCATTTCTCTCAATATTGCAGAAGAAAAGGCTGTGATCCATATTGTTAACCTCACTAATTGTTATAGTAATGATGCTATAAGAATATAATACGTAAAGAAAGCTTCTATATTACGTATATCTTATCAATTTCCTATGCTAACGATTTTAAAAGTGCTTGATTAGCAGCGTCTACTATGTAAAGCACGATATACGCTTATCATTTCAAAGCTATACTGGGAATAAGCCACTGTTTTAGAAAGAAACTATAATCGCTAATTTTTGCGTAATCCCTCTAACATGAATTATATTTTACCATTACCTTAAAAATATAGCAAACCTTTATTCTAAAAAAGATTGCGAAGAAGTCTGCTGAAATTGTCACATGTATAACTGATTGTAATGGCTAATTGGATAGCCAACTAACTGTGAGTTCCCGGTACAGATATTTTTGTTTCAGTATTACTATACCTTGGAAATACTATCGTGCTAAGAAATAAAACACCCGCATCCAATTTGTAAGTTTCATTAACTTACACGAAATGGGGACTGTACATCGTGCTCGTTTCAATATTCCTTTAGTGATTCGGTATTTACACAGAAGGATCCATAGCCTAACCGAGATTGTAATCAACTTGAAATTTGAGATCGTAATCAGTTGCCTGATTCCTCGCTTGCAGAAAGACTCAATTTCCACTGATTTTATGGAAGTGACCTTGTTCCAGATGCAGAAAATGGAGCAGATAGTCAGTGAGAAAGTAAGGCGGAAGCGGCCAAAACAAATGTGGTTTTTAGCTGTGATAAAAATTGACGCAGGGGCTTTTCAGTGCAGTACACAATATTTTCGCCTTGTTTGTTTTCCATCGTTGCTAATCTCGTACATCACATTAGCACCGAAGTCTTGCAAGTTTCCTCGCCTCATTTTCCGTGATATCCTAACCTAATAATAAAGGAGGATATTGCTATGAAATATTCAAACGAAGAAAAGCTATCCATTGTCGCACGTTGCCGGCAAGGGGAAAGTGTCGCCGCTCTTTCCAATGAGCTCGCTATCCCGCGCAGTACCTTATATCGTTGGATCAAATCTTTTCCTACGGGCAGTGCTGGAAAGCTGTTGAAGTTTTCCTATCAAGAATACACATTGCTCCAGCGTAAAGTTGAAAAATTACAAAATGTCATCACGATTCTGAAGTCCGCCGATTGTTTGGTATCTGCGCCATTAAAGGAACGGCTGCATGCGCTGGAACCGTTTTATGGGAAGTATGAGGTCCACACAATATGCGAAGCACTGGATGTCGACCGTGGTACATTTTACAACCATATGATACGCAACAAACGTGAAAATGCCTGGTTTGAGAAACGCCGAGAAGAGTATTGCCAACTGATCCGTGATGTGTTCGATGAATATCAGCAGGTGCTGGGCGCGGAGAAAATTCAAACGATCCTTGTCCAGAGAGGTCATCAAGTCAGTAAGGAGTATGTTTCACGGCTCATGAGTGAAATGGGACTGCGCAGCGTTCGGATGACAGCAAAGAAGGAATATCTAAAGCTGCGTGAGCCGGAGAGAAAGAAAAATCTCCTGCAGCAGCAATTTACTGCTGACCAGCCAAATCAGAGGTGGGTCAGCGATGTTAGTTGCTTTAGACTCAGAGATCACTATCTCTATGTCTGTGTGATCATTGATCTTTTCTCCCGCAAAGTGATCGCATATAAGATTTCAAAGAAGAACAGTACCCAACTCATTACGGCCGCGTTTAAGATGGCTTATGAGGAGCGAAATCCCCCAGCCGAACTTATTTTCCATAGTGATCGCGGCGCACAATATACATCTCATCGGTTCCAACAGCTTTTACATGAGCATAAAGTGCAGCAGTCTTTTTCGCGCCCCGGTGAGCCACATGACAATGCGGTAGCAGAGTCGTTTTTCGCATCGCTGAAAAAAGAAGAGCTCTACCGAAGAAATATTACTTCCGATAGAGCATTTCAAGCCAGTGTCGCTTCCTATATTGAGTTTTATAATATTAAGCGACCGCATCGAACATTGAAAAATCTGACGCCATGCCAGATGGAAGAAAACTTCAACAAAAACGCCAAATGAGACATCCGTGTTCGAATCGCCTGGCTTTTGCGTTTTCTACTTCAATTTGAAGAGGTTCGAATTTGAGCGTCTCATATTTGCTTTGGTGTGATAATCCCCAAAAGCACTGACATGCCAAGGCTTTCAAGGCATAAAATATGCCCTACCCGATCCGCAAGTCTCATCGACTTGTTCAGATTGGGTAGGGTCATTCATTCTGGTGCGGGCATGGGGACTTGAACCCCAACGCCTTGCGGCACGAGAACCTAAATCTCGCATGTCTGCCAATTTCATCATGCCCGCATATATTTTACTATATCATATCTCTTTCACGGCGGCAAGGAGAAAATTCATTGCAATGCGCGCCTGTGCGATTTATAATGAAGCAGCGCGCGATTTATGACCGCGCAGCACCGACTATAGGAGGACTCCGCCGTGCAGAACGCTTATCCGGACTATTATCCGCTTTTCCATTGCAGCGCCGGCCGCTGCCGACACAACTGCTGCATCGGCTGGGAGATCGACGTGGACGGGGATTCCCTCGCCGCCTACGATCAGATCGGCGGCGAGATGGGCGAGCGCCTGCATAAATGTATTGACCGCAGCGGCGAGATGCCGCACTTTATTCTCGGCGAGCACGAACGCTGCCCGTTTTTGAACGGCAAAAACCTCTGCGATCTCATTTTATACGGCGGGGAGGGTATGCTCTGCCAGATCTGCAACGACCACCCGCGCTACCGCAGCTTTTTTTCGGAGCGCACGGAGATTGGCGTTGGTCTCTGCTGCGAGGAGGCCGCGCGCCTCATTTTGACCAAGCCGGAGAAAACAACGCTCGTCGTGACGGGCGAGGGGGAGCTCGACGAAGAGGAAACGGCGCTGCTCACGCTGCGCGACCATCTTTTCGCCATCGCACATAACCGCGAGGAACCGATCGAGCGGCGAATGGAGCAGATTTTGTCGGCCTGCGGTGCGCACGTGCCGGACGTCCCGCTTGTACATTGGGCAGAGTTTTATCTCTCGCTCGAGCGCATGGACGAGGCGTGGACAGGCATTTTGAAAGCGCTGCGCGAGCACGCAGATGAGTTGCCGCTCGACGATTTTGCCGCGCACATGAAAGGACGCGAGACGGAGTATGAGCAGCTGCTCGTCTACTTCCTCTATCGTCACGTGCCGACGGCGCTCGACGACGGGGACGTGAGCAGCAAGGCGGCGTTCGCCGTGCTGTCTGTCCGGCTGCTTTTCTCGCTTGGTGCGCTGCACCTTTTGCTGCACGGCGAGTTCACGGTGGAGGATCAGATCGAGCTCTGCCGGCTGTACAGCGCGGAGGTCGAGTATTCCGACGACAACATGGATGCGCTCTTCGACGCGCTGCTATAACGAAAATGCCGCCCGGTTCGACACGGGGCGGCATTTTTTGCGCTTTTTGGTTGATTCTTATGTAAACCTGTGGTATCATAAAAAGACATTTTAGAGAGTGGGCGTTTTCGCCCGATCCCGGCAAAAGGAGAGAACGAGATGAAGCAGAACATGAGAAAGAGAACGCCGCTGGCCGTGCTTCTGGCGCTGTGCCTTGCCATGCAGCTCTGCGTGCCCGCCGCGATGGCGAGTAATCGGCTGATGCGCGCGGGCGACGCGGCCATCGAGCAGATCGAGGAGGAAGAGGGCTTCCGCGCGGAGAAGTATTCCTCCGGCGGCAAGTGGTACATCGGTTACGGCACGGAGTGCGATGCCGAGGACTACCCCGAGGGCATCACGCGTGAGGAGGCGGGGCTTCTTCTGATGAGCAAGGTCGAGGCGTATGAGGCCAAGCTCAACGACTTTTTTGACCGCTACGACGTCACGCCCACGCAGGGACAGTTCGACGCGCTGATCTGCTTCAGCTACAATTTCGGCACCGGTTGGATGAGCGGCACGAGCGACTTGGTCAAGATCGCCCGCGGCGAAAAGGACGCGACGCGCCTTGAAGTGGCGCATGCGTTCGGTGAATGGTGCCATTCCGGCGGACAGGCCCAGGCGGGCCTTGCCGACCGCCGCCTGCAGGAGGCCGCCATTTATTTGGACGACAGCACCCGCGCGGCGGAGGACGAGTTTGCGTATCTCATCATCAATATGGAGAGCGGCGCGTCCTATGAGACAGACTTCGCCGTCTACGAGATCGGCAAGACCTACGGTAGCTTCCCCAAAGCGGAAAAGCTCGGCTACAGCTTTGCCGGCTTCCGGACGAGCGACGGCAAGACCATCACGGAAAACAGCATCGTGAACGGCAACGCGGTCGTCACGGCGCAGTGGACGGCGACGAGCTACACCGGCAAGACCTATACCGATGTCAACAAGTCCGACTGGTTCTATAACTATGTCATGGAGCTGAGCGAGCAGGGCATCGTCGGCGGCAACGGCGACGGCACGTTTGCCCCCAACCGTCCCACGAGCACGGGCGAAATGCTCAAGCTCGTGCTGCTCTCGACCGGCCACAAGGAGCAGAAGCCTAGCACGGCGCACTGGGCAAGCGGCTACGCGACCTACGCCTATTCCATGGGCTTTGCCGCGCAGAATTACAGCGACAGCCAGCTCGACAACGGCATCAGCCGCCTCGATGTAGCGCGCTTTGCGGCCAAGGCGCTGGGCTACGGCGCGTCCAACACAGCCTCTCCCTTTGCCGACGTGAACGACGGCTATGTGACGGCGCTCTATGAAGCGGGTGTGTTCATTGGCACGAAGGTCGGCGACCTGACGTATTTCTACCCCAACAGCAGCATCACGCGCGCGGAGGTGGCGACGATCGTTTACCGCATCTATCAGCTTAGCTCGCTCGACCAGAAGCAGAAGATCTACTACAAGGACTATACGCTCGACGTGCTCGAGGGTGTGCCGACGAACACCTATAATCAGTCCGCGTTCGTCAAGAACGGCAGCATCATGACCTACAACGATCCCAGCGTGCGCACGCGCGTCGGTATCGACGTGTCGCAGTATCAGGGCGATGTGGACTGGAACGCGGTCGCGCGCACTGATGTGGACTTTGTCATCGCGCGCGTGGGCGGCCGCGGCTACACTGTGGGCGCGATCTATGACGACACGAAGTTTGACGAGTATGCCGACGGCGCGGCGAGAGCGGGCCTTCAGGTGGGCGCTTACTTCTTCTCGCAGGCTGTGAGCGTGGCAGAGGCGCAGGAGGAGGCCTATCACGTGCTCGACAAGCTGCGCGGCCATGAGATCACGGGTCCCGTCGTCTTCGACTGGGAAGTCATCGGCAAGAGGGAGGCGCGCACCTACGGCATCGAGACCGGTGTGCTCTGCGCCGCGGCAAACGCCTTCTGCAAGATCATCAAGGACGCGGGCTACGACCCGATGATCTACATCACCGACTACGCGGGCTACGTCAAGTATGACCTCAGCGAGGTCATGGATTATCCGCTGTGGTACGCGCGCTACGATGTGGACGCGCCCTCGTTCTACTACGATTTTGCCATGTGGCAGTATTCATCCAAGGGCAGCGTGGATGGCATCAAGGGCAACGTCGATATGGACATCTGGTTCATCAAGTAAAGAAGCAAAAGAAAAGGCGATGGCCGTACGGCCATCGCCTTTTTCGTGCACTTTGGATGATTTACAGCTCAATCAGCTCATACTCTCTCGAACCGAAGCCGAGCTCGGCGGCGGCCTCCACGGTGTGGATGCCGTTGAGGCTCTCGATGCGCTCAACGAGGTGGTCACGGCCCGGATCGTCGGAAGCGTAGACGAGGTCGAGGCACGCCTGGTCGATGGCGATGGGGTCAAGGGAGGCGAGAATGCCGATATCTTTCATACACGGGTCCTCCGCCACGGCGCAGCAGTCGCAGTCGACGGACATGTTCTTCATCACGTTGATGTAGACGATCTTGCCGTCGAAAAGCTTGACGACGGACTCCGCCGCATCGGCCATGGACTCAAGGAAGGCATTCTGCTCGGTCGTCCACATCTCTTTGGGCTTGCCCGCGCCGTGGATGTTCGCCTTGCCTGCGCTGGACGCGCATCCGATGGAGAGCTGTTTGAGCGCGCCGCCGAAGCCGCCCATCGGGTGGCCCTTGAAGTGGGAAAGAACGAGCATGGAATCATAATTTTTGATATCCTTGCCGACCAGATTCTTCTGGATGCGCTTGCCGTTCGGGATGGGGAGCTCAAGATCGGGACCCTCGGCATCGAGAATGTCGACATCGAAGAGCTTGCTCCAGCCGTGTTTGATCATCGTGCGGCGGTGGGCGTCGGTCGTGTTGCGCTCTCCGGGATAGGCGGTGTTGCACTCAACGATGGTGCCGTGTACGGTCTCGACCATCGGCTGCCAGAACTCGGGCGTCAGAAAGTTCTGGTTGCCCGGTTCGCCGGAGTGAACCTTGACGGCGACCTTACCGGGCAGCTCGAGACCCACGGCCTTGTAGAGCTCCACGACCTTTTCCGGCGTGATCTGCTTGGAAAAATAAACCTTTGCTTTCATATTTTGATCCTCCTGCGGTGGATTGTTTACTGCTTGGGACGTATCTAATGCGAAGCGTCCCTATAAAAACAGCATAAAGCAAAAGTGCGCGGGATGCAAATGAAAAAATGAATGGACACGTTTTTTGGCTGAATTCCCGCGCGGAGGTGTATATTTCTGAGGCGTTTGCAGAGGAAATACTTGATTTTGACGCGGGGAGATACTATAATTATTTTCTAATTGTGATATGACTGTTTCTGATAGACTGCGAGGATTAGCTATGGACAAAGCAAAAAAGAACACCGTCATCCATGCGGCGGCTGAATGCATGGCGGCGAACTACAAGAGCTCTCAGATCCCCATGTACGGCGACGCGCTGCGCATGCCGAACCGTAATGCGGTCATCGAGATCATCCGCGACTGTCAGAAGCTCATTTTCCCGGTTTACTACGGCGATCGCGACCTCTTGAAGCTGCCGCCGGAGCAATACAGCGCGCTTTTGATGGAGCACATCCACGAAAAGCTGACGCGCCAGATCACGCTGACGATGCCGGAGTGCGACGAGAACTGCGAAGTGGCCTATGCGATCAGCACGGCATTCATCGAGCGCATCCCTGCCATTCAGGAGTTGCTGCTCAAGGACCTGTCGGCGAACTTTGAGGGCGATCCTGCGGCTTACAGCAAGGAGGAAGTGTTGCTCTCGTATCCCGGCATGTTTGCCATCTTCATCTACCGCATCGCGCACGAGCTGTATGAGAACAAGGTCGCGATGATCCCGCGCATGATGTCGGAATACGCGCACTCGCAGACCGGTATCGACATCAACCCCGGCGCGAAGATCGGCGAATACTTCTTCATCGACCACGGTACGGGCGTCGTCGTCGGCGAGACGACGATCATCGGCGACAACGTCAAGCTCTATCAGGGCGCGACGCTCGGCGCGCTCTCGCCCGCGGGTATGGCGACGAACCCGAATGTGCGCCGCCACCCGAAGGTCGGCAACAACGTCGTCATCTACGCAAACTCCACGCTGCTCGGCGGTGCGACGGAGATTGGCGACAATGTCGTCGTCGGCGGCAACGCGTTTCTGACCTCGTCGGTCGCGCCCAACACGGTCGTGAGCGTCAAAAATCCGGAGATGACGTTCCGCGGCAAGCACCACAGGGGATGATCCTGACGGAGGGGGCGCGCGTCCGCCTGCGGATGATGCGGCGGGAGGACGCGGACGAATTATACGCCCTGCTCTCGGATGAAGCGGTGATGCGCTGGCTGGAGCCGCCGTTTAACCGCGCGCAGGCCGAGCGCTTTTTGGAGCAGGCGGGACTTTCCGAGCCGCCGCTCATCTATGCCGCGGAGAATATGGCGGGAGAATTTCTCGGCTACGCCATCTACCACGACTATGACGAGTACAGCCGGGAGCTCGGCTGGGTGCTCAGGCCTGCCTTTTGGCACAAGGGCTATGCGGACGAAATGACGGACCTTCTGACCGCGCTTGCGCGGCGGGAGGGGAAGAATGCCGTGATCGAATGCGTCCCCGAACAGACGGCGAGCGCGCACATCGCGCGCAGGCACGGCTTTTCGTATGAGGGCCGCGCGGACAGCTGTGACGTTTACCGCCTGCGCTGTGAAAAATAAGAAAGAGGGCGCTTCCCAAGCTGGGAAGCGCCCTCTTTGTGCTGCTGTTTTGCTTTGCGCCGATGGAAAGCGGCAGAAGAGCGCACAAAAGCCGGCGGGGAGGAGGACCTGCCGGCTTTTGTGCTACATTGAGAAAAAGAGAAAAAAGAATGGTGACAAATTAAAATGTGCTTTACAGCAGCATGACGCCCGCATCCTCGCAGGTCTTGCGCGTGGCTTCGTCCCACAGGGAGACCTGTACCTCGCCGATGTGCGCGGTGCCGATGAGCAGCATGCACAGGCGGCTCTGGCCGATGCCGCCGCCCATGGTCAGGGGCAACTCGCCATTCAGCAGCATCTTGTGGAAGGGGAGCGCGCGGCGGTCGTCGCAGCCGGCGATCGTCAGCTGGGAGTCGAGGGACTTGGGGTCGACGCGAATGCCCATGGAGGAAATCTCAAAAGCGTGGCCCAGAACGTCGTTCCAGTAGAGAATATCGCCGTTGAGCTCCCAATCGTCATAGTCGGGGGCGCGGCCGTCGTGCTTGATGCCGGATTTTAAGATCTTGCCGATCTGCATCAGGAAAACGACGCCCTTCTTCTTGCAGATCTCATCCTCGCGCTGCTTGGGTGTCAGGTCGGGATAGAGGTCTTCGAGCTCCTGCGTGGTGATGAAGAAGACCTCACTGGGGAGCTTGGTGTGCAGGGAGGGGAAAGCGACATTCAGCGCGCTGCTCGTCTCGCTGACGGCGGAGACGATATCGCGCACGGTGCGCTTGAGATAAGCGACGTTGCGGTCCTCGGCGGAGATGACCTTTTCCCAGTCCCACTGGTCCACATAGACGGAGTGGAGGTTGTCGACCTCTTCGTCGCGGCGGATGGCGTTCATGTCGGTGAACAGGCCCTTGCCGACCTTGAAGTCGTAGCGCTTGAGCGCAAGACGCTTCCACTTGGCCAGCGAATGAACGACCTGGGCATTGGTGCCGACGTCGGGAATGTCAAAGGAGACGGGACGCTCGACGCCGTTGAGGTTGTCGTTCAGACCAGAATTTTCATCCACGAACAGCGGAGCAGAAACCCGGCGGAGATTGAGGGCATTGCTCAGATTGACCTGAAAATTGCTCTTGATGAATTCGATGGCGCGCTGCATTTCATAGACAGACAGCGGGGTGTGGTAGTCCTGCGGAATAAAGACTTTGCTCATACCGGTTTCACTCCTTAAGAAAAAGTATGCGCTAATTATAATCAGGCATATTAGGAAATTCAATAGTGAAATTTTAAGTAGTTGAGCTTGCAAAATGAGAAATTTTTGTCGACATGGTCAGCAATATGGAAAAACTTAATCCTTTTGCCCGTTGCAATCTGAAAGCACGCGTGATAGACTGCATAATGAGATAAAATGCAGATAGGAGGCTCTTTTGTGAGAACACTCTTGAAAGGCGCGGACATTCTGCTGCGCAAGGAAAACGGATATGAAACGCTGCACGGCGCCTATCTCGGCATCGATGAGGCGAAGATCGACTATATCGGTGAGGAAAAACCCGAAAAGGCCTATGACCTTGAAAAGGACATGAGCGGCAGGCTCCTTGCCCCGGGACTCATCAACTGCCACAGCCATATCGCCATGACGCTGATGCGCGGCATCGGCAGCGGACTGCCTTTGCAGGACTGGCTCTTCAAGGCCATTTTCCCGATCGAGGACAAGCTCGTGCGCGAGGATATCGCCGCAGCGAGCCGCTTTGCCCTGATCGAGATGATCGCAGGCGGCACGACGAGCTTTTCCGATATGTACTTTTTCCCCGAGGAGACCGTCTGGGCGGTCGAAGAGGCGGGGATCAAGGCGAACCTGAACCGCTGTGTGCAGTGCTTTGACGAAAACCAGACCGTGGAGCAGAACACGCAGATCCCCGAATCGCTCGCGCTTTTTGAAAAGTACCACGGCGCGGCGGACGGGCGCATTCACATTGACTTTTCCATCCACGCGGAGTATACCTGCAAGAGCCATATCGTCAAGGCGTACAGCGACCTCTGCCGCGAAAAGGGCGGGCGCATGCACATCCACCTCGCCGAGACCGCGCGTGAGCAGCGCGAGTGCATCGAGCGCTACGGCAAAACGCCGACGGAGTGGTTCGAATCGCTCGGCACGTTCGATTCGCCTACGGCGGCGGCGCACTGTGTCGCCGTGACGGAGCGCGACATGGACATTCTGAAGGCCCACGGCGTCAGCGTCATCCACAACCCGACGTCGAACTTAAAGCTCGGCAGCGGCTTTGCCCCCATCCGCCAGATGATGGACAAGGGCATCAACGTGACGCTCGGCACCGACGGCACGGCCAGCAACAACAATTTAAATATGTTCGAGGAGATGCACCTCGCTGAGATCATGCACGACGGTTATCACAACGACCCGACGCTGATCTCCACGCAGGAGGTGCTCGATATGGCGACGGTCAACGGCGCAAAATTGCAGGGCCGCGACGACACCGGCGTGCTGGCCGTCGGCAAAAAGGCCGACATCATTGCGCTTGATTTAAGCAAGCCCCACCTCTATCCCAATTTCGACACGCCCGCGCTCCTGACCTGCTCGGCGCAGGCGGGTGACGTGTGCATGACGATGGTGGACGGCAATATTTTATATGAAAACGGTGAATTCAAGACGCTGGACGAGAACAAGGTGCGCGCCGACATGGAGCGTGCCGTTGAGCGCCTTTATAGAAAGTGAGAGAGAAGAAACATGGAGAGAGCGGACAAAGACCTCGCCTTTTTGCTGCGCTACGAGAATGTCGCGTGGTTTGAAGACGGCGAGGTGCGCATCTTGGACCGGCGCATTTACCCCGCAAAGGTCGAATTTGTCACCTGCCGCACACATCAGGAGGTGGCGCAGGCCATCACCGACATGGTGACGCAGAGCGCGGGCCCCTACACGGCGGCGCCGATGGGCATGGCGCTCGCGGCGTGGGAATGCCGCGGCAAATCGGCGGACGAGCAGATGGAATACCTCAAGAAAGCGGCTTACACCATTTCCCACGCGCGCCCCACGACGCAAAAGCGCATGACGCTTCTGTGCGACATCTGCCTGAAAGAGGCCGAGCGCGCGCTTTCAGCGGGGGAGAATGTGGCCGAGGCCATCAAGAATAAGACCATCGAGCTCAACAACGTGCGCTATAACAGAATGGCGAAGATCGGCTCGTACTTAGTCGATATGTTCCCCGACAACGGAACGGTGATGACGCACTGCTTCGCCGAGACCATCGTCGGCACGATGCTTCGTGAGTGCCGCAGCCGCGGCAAAAACATCCGGCTGTTCTGCCCCGAAACGCGCCCGTATTTTCAGGGCGCGCGCCTGACGGCGTCCGTCTGCCACGACATGGGCTTTGACGTGACGGTCATCTCCGACAATATGCCGGCGTTCGTCATGCAGAACGAAAAGGTCGACGTTTTCACCACCGCGGCGGACGCCATCTGCTGCGACGGCCACGTCGTCAATAAGGTCGGCACGTTCCAGAACGCCATCGTCGCCAAGTACATGGGCATCCCGTACTTCGTCACCGGCGCGCCCGATCAGGGACACGAGACGGTGGACAGCATTCACATCGAAATGCGCGACCCGAATTTCACGCTCCAAGCCATGGGCGTGCGCACGGCGATGGAGGGTGTGAAGGGCTATTATCCCGCCTTCGATATCACGCCGCCGCATCTCGTCTCGGGCGTCGTGACCGACCTTGGTATTTATTCTCCCTACGATCTGCACCGCTATTTTACGGACGGCAGCATCGGCAAGGACAATCTGGTGATCTAAATGGAACAAAATCTGGACATTCTTCGTCAGGAGATCGTGGACAAATCGCTTGAGGCGTTCCGCGAGGGCCTGTTTTCCGGCACGAGCGGCAACATGAGCTGCCGCGTCGCGCCCGACGAAATGCTCATCACGCCGACGTCCGTGCGCTATGATGTACTGCGCGCACAGGACATCGTGTATATGAAGCTCGACGGCACGGTGCTGGAGGGTGAATTGCAGCCCTCGAGCGAGTGGCGCATGCACGCGGCAGTCTACAAGGCGTATGGCGAGACGAACGCCGTTTTCCACACGCACTCACCCTATGCCACGGCGTTCGCCGTCGTGCGGAAAAGCATCCCCGCGGTGTTGATCGAATCGTGCATCTTTTTGGGCGGCGACATCCGCTGCGCGGCCTATGCCGCGCCGGGGACCGAGAGTGTCGGCACGAACGCCATCCCCGCGCTCAGGGACCGCGGCGGCTGCACGCTTGCCAATCACGGCGTGCTCGTCGTGGGGAAGGACCTTGCGCAGGCATATCTGCGCGCGGAATACATCGAAGATGTCGCCAAGGTCTACACCTTTTCCAAGGTCCTCGGCACGCCGGTGGAGCTTGCCTCTCTTTAACGAGAAAAACAGTGCGGAGAATGCACAAGGAGAACAAAAATGAAAAGCATACTGAGAAGAAACCGCATTCTGGCCGTCATTGCGCTGATCGGCCTGCTCGCTTCGCTCGTGCCGCTCATCTCGCGCGTGCAGGAGGAGGAGAGCAACAAGTATTACGACATCGTCCTCGACTACAACAGCATGCGCTCGATGGCGCGCCAATCCTCGCAGTCAGAGGACGAGTGGATCGATCTCTTCAAGTCGCTCGGCGTCGACAAGGTCGCGCTCAGCGAGGCGAGCGCCCTCAACCTGCACGATAACGCGGCCATCCCCGTCCACGCGATGACCGTGAAAAAGGCGGCGGAGAGCTACGGATGGGAAGATCAGTACCCCGCCGAGGTCGCGCAATGGCTGCGCGAGAGCACCGATGTGAGCGACGCGATCATCTGGACGGAGACCGCCGCGAGCTATGAGTGGATCCTGAACGCTTTCGAGGCCCGTTTTGAGGACTTTGAGGCCAAGACGTATCTGGAGGGTGAGCACGGCTTCATCTTCATCCAGCAGCAGAAAAACGGCATGAAGGGCGAAAAGCTGCTCGACCTGCGCCTCGGCATCTGGCCGGACACGGTGGAGCTGTTTGAGCGCCACGGCTACCAGATCATCCCGCGCTCTGTGACGGAAAAGAACATGAACGGCACGAAATTTGCCGAGGCCTATATCGAAGTGCTCAAGCACTACAACGCGCCGTACTTTATGAACAACGGCGACGAGCTCGTCGGCTATGAGGATGACGAGAGCCTCGAGCTTCTGACGCAGTATCTCAACGAGAGCGGCGCGAGCGTCGCCATGATGGAGCAGAACGACCAGAGCCAGAACCTTGTCTGGCCCGGCGTTGAAGAACTGCTCGACAACACGGGCTATCGCGGTGTGCGCGTTTTCAACGAGTGGGCCTACATCCAGAACCGCTATCAGTACTGCGGCTACGAAGGCCCCGAGGAGATCACGAACACGTTCTTTAGAGCCATCGCCGAGCGTAATTGCAAGATCATCTTCCTCAAGATGATCTTAGAGCCGGATACCGATGTCAGCTGGGACGCTGACGAGAAGGAGTGGGTCTACATCACCGACCCTGCCGACTATGAGCAGATGCTCACGGACCTCGACGCGCGCTTGGAGCCCCTCGGCTACACGCACGCGACCGTGCCCGCGATGGAGCTGAAAGCGCCGTCCATGGCGCTCAAGGTATTGCAGGGCATCGGCACGGCGGCGCTCATCGTGATCCTGCTTGATCTATTCTTCTTTATCGGCAAGCGCTGGCGCACGATCCTGTTTGCCGTCGGCGCGCTCGGCCTTGCCGGCCTCGCGGTGCTGAGACCCTCGATGTTCCGCCTGATCCTCTCGATGTCCGGCGGTATCGTGATGCCGTCGATTGCCGCTGTCGGTCTGTGCCGCGTACTGCTCGAAAAGAGACGCAGCGAGCCGCAGATCAAGTTCGGCAGGCTGCTTGGCTTTACGCTTGGCACAGCCATCGTGACCATTCTGACGGCGTTCTGCGGGTCGCTGCTCGCGTCGTCTGCGCTCTCGCAGCTCTCGTATATTCTCGAGATCGACCTGTACCGCGGCGTCAAGCTCATGCAGCTTATCCCCATCGCGCTCTTCATGCTTGCCTACCTTCTGGTCTACGCCTATGAGGAGACCGGCGCGCGCGAGGCCGTCCTCGCCCACGCGGGACAGCGCGGGGAGAAGAACCGCGTCAAGCGCTTCAACGCCTATTTCGGCGAGCTGATGCAGACGCCGATGAAGCTCGGCTGGTTCCTCGCGATCGTTGTCATCGCGGTGGCGGTGGTGTTCATGCTGCTGGTGTTCGCCTACTATATGTACCGCACCGGCAACTCGACCACGACGTCGGCAAGGGAGCTTGCGTTCCGCAACTTCCTGGAAAATACGCTCATTGCCCGCCCGCGCACGAAGGAAATGATCGTCGGCTGGCCGATGCTGATGCTTTTCATCTGGTCGCTGCGCCGCAGAATGAAGTTCCTGCCGATGATCTTCGGCACGGGCATGACCATCGGCCTTGTCAGCGTGGTCAACACGTTCCTGCACATCCGCACGCCGTTTTTGCTGAGCCTGCTGCGCACCGGCTGGGGCATCCTCTTCGGACTTCTCATCGGCACAGCCGTGGTCATTGTGGCGGAGCTCATTTACCGCCTTGTGCGCAGGATCTGCGGGGTGACGAATGGTTAACATTCTGATCTCGGGCTATTACGGCTTCGACAACATCGGCGACGAGTCCATCCTGCGTACGCTCGTCTCGTCGCTGCGCGAGCACATTCCCGACTGCTCGCTCACGGTGCTCTCGCACAACCCCACTTCCACGCGCGAAAAGTACGGCGTTGAGGCGGTGGACCGCATGTCGCCGATGGCGATTTTGCGCGCGGTGAAAAAGTGCGACATGCTCATTTCCGGCGGCGGCAGTCTTTTGCAGGATGTGACGAGCAGCAAGAGCTTACACTATTACCTCTCCATCATCCGCTGCGCGGAATTCTTCCATAAAAAGGTCTTCATCTATTCCCAGGGCATCGGCCCCATCGACCGCCCCGGCAACCGCCGCGCCGCGGCGGCGGCGCTCAAGCGGGCGGACGGTATCGTCGTGCGCGACGAGCGGTCTGCGGCGCTTTTAGAGGAGATCGGCATCGCGCGCGACAAGGTCGTCATCACGGCGGACCCCGTCATCCGCATGAAAAAGCCCGATGGCGATGTCGGCGCGGAGATCCTGCGAAAGGCAGGTGTCTCGCTGGATGGCCGTCTAACTGTCGGCTGGGCCATCCGTGAGCGGGACACAGACAGCCGCTTTGTCAAAGAGCTTTTGCGCTCCATCCAGATGATGAAGGACAAGTACAACGCGCAGTCCGTGCTCATCCCGTTCCACTATGAAGAGGACGGCGAGGTCTGCCGCCATATCGCGGCGCAGCTGCCCGATGACACGGCGGTGTGCCTGAATGAAAAGTACCTCTCCGAGGATATGCTCTCCATCATCGGCAACATGGACCTGCTCGTCGGTGTGCGCCTGCATTCGCTCATCTATGCCGCCATCATGGGCGTGCCGCTCATCGGCATTTCGTATGACCCCAAGTGCACGGCGTTTTTGAATTCCGTGGGGCTCGATAAGCTGAGCACGAAGGAGAACTTCACGGCGGAGCTCTTCCTGCCCGAGGCCGAGCGTGTGCTCGAAACGGGCAAGGAGCAGGTGCAGTGCGTCGAAGCGCATATGGCCAAGCTTTCGCGCAAGCTCGACACGAACGAGAAAATGATCTGCGCGATCATGGAGAAATCGAGGAAACATACCATGCAAGACCCTCAAAACAATACGGAAAAGAAGGATAAATCGGGCGTCCGCACGGCGGGCGCGATCAGCTTCGTCTTTCTGCTGACGCTGTTCGCCAAGCTCCTCGGCGTGGTGCGCGAGATGATGCAGGCCAACATCTTCGGCACCGGCATCGACGCGGACCTCTACACCGCGTCGTATAACTCGACGCTCTATCTTTTCACGACGATGTGCTACGCGCTGTGCATCGCGGCGGTGCCGATCCTAACGAAGGAATTCGCTGCCGACCGCAAGCGCGGCGAGAAAGCGGCCAACAACCTGTTGACCATCACGCTGCTCGGCTCGCTCGCGGCGGTCGTTTTGTGGCAAGTCTTTGCCTCGACGCCGCTTGTCGGCACGATCTGGGATCTTGACGCAGCCGAGCTGCCGCGCCTTGCGAGCTATATCCGCATCATGGCCTGCGCGCTGCCGGTCGTGGCGGCGGCGTATCTGAACGTCGCCATCTTCCAGGCGACCGACCACTATGAATTGCAGGGCAGCATGAGCATCCCGTACAACGCGTTCCTTGCGATCTTCCTTGTGACGCTGGGCGCAAAGTGGGGCATCAAGGGCGTCGTCATCGCGAGCTCGTGCGCGTGGCTCTTGCAGCTTGCCATGAGCATCCCGTATGCGAAGAAGGAACATTATGTCTACCGACCGATGCTCGACCGCAAGGCGGACTACGTCGGAACCTACTTCAAGACCGCGCTCGTCACGGTGCTGACGACGTCGATCTTCCTGTTCTGCTATCTCATCGACACGGCGACCGCCACGGCGCTCAACGACAGCGCCGTCAGCGCATTCTACTACGCCGACAAGCTCTTCACCCCGCTTACGACGAGCGTGCTCTACAGCATCAGCGCGGTCATGTTCCCGCGCTTTAACCGCGAGTTCACGAAGGAGGACTCGAAGGGGTACCTTGGCTACATCTGGAACGTGACGGAAAACACGCTGCTTTTCATCCTGCCGGTCTGCGCGATGATGTGCGCGTTCGGCACGGATATCATCCGCGTCATCTTTGAAAGCGGCAGCTTCACCGCCGAGTCGACCGAGATGACGGGCAGCATCTTTGCCCGCTACGCGCTCGGCATGAGCGCTTTCGCCGTGCTCGACCTTTTGAACAAGGCCTACTACGCGATGAAAAAGACGCTGGTGCCGCTGCTCATCAACCTCGGCGTGCTGGTGCTGAATATCATTTTGAACCGCGTGTTCTATACCGACACCGGCGTCGCGCTGGCAACGTCGCTTGCGCTGACGATCGGCGCGATCGCGATGACGATCCAGCTCTTCCACGGCACGAAGATCGTGCGCCTTGTGCCGCTTTTCAAGGGCCTTGCCGCCACGGCGGTGATGGCGGTCGTGCTGTACGGCGGGCATTCGCTGCTCGTCACGGCAGATGACAGCAAGCTGATGCTTGTGGTCAAATGCGGCCTGACGGGCGTTGTGGGGTGCGTTGTTTACGTGCTGGTCAGCATGATTTTGAAGCAGAATATCATTGCTGATACGATTAAAAAGTTCAAAAAGTAAACTTTTTGGGATTTTCCCCACACCGTGTGGGGGGACGCGGGAAAGGGGGCCATTCTCTCACGTGAGAGAATGGCCCCCTTAAACCCCCAAGAGAAC